>ERZ1031149.1-NODE-1-length-272585-cov-21.983899_pt1 | contig 272585 bp, 230 predicted proteins | sample MGYA00518223_ERZ1031149 | MGnify/ENA primary metagenome ERZ1031149 (study PRJEB33718, sample SAMN03159768) | human skin metagenome | collected 2014-05-20 | study: EMG produced TPA metagenomics assembly of the PRJNA266117 data set (Human skin bacterial metagenome...
GCATCACCTTGCCAAGGTGAGGGTCGCGAGTTCGAGTCTCGTCATCCGCTCCACGGTTCACTAAAGTGGGCCACGAGCAAGATTCTTTCTTGTCGCGGTGGAATGGCTGAGTGGCTTAGGCAACGGTCTGCAAAACCGTGTACACGGGTTCGATTCCCGTTTCCACCTCCACATTCTTTACACATAGTGAACTTTAAAGGCGCGTTTAGCTCAGCGGGAGAGCGCTTCCCTGACACGGAAGAGGTCACTGGTTCGATCCCAGTATCGCGCACGAGCAGTCGCCGTACTGTTACGGTGGTTGATCAATGCGGATGTAGCGCAGTTGGTAGCGCATCACCTTGCCAAGGTGAGGGTCGCGAGTTCGAGTCTCGTCATCCGCTCCACTTTTTTAAAAGGGGTCTCGAGCCCCTTTTTTCGTTTACTACCTGCGGCGTGGCAGGGAGCTTGGTGTAGTATCCGAGGCTAAAATCTACCGGCGATGAACGCCGAAAAAACAAGCTCCACCCGCGTAGACACTTCCCGGCTGTTGTGCTGGGTCTTCTGGCCTTTGGCCGTGATGACTTTTATCCACCGGGTGTTTGTGCTCCCATGGAATGCGCGGGCAACTGATGACTTTGGGACGGTCATCTCGGCTCTGTACAAGTTCCGTGCTCACGAGGCCATCTATGATCAGGACTATTCGTCAACGGATCCGCACTACCTCTACTCCCCCGGGGCTACGTTGCTACTGAGTCCGCTGTCGATAGTGTCCAACGTCGATGCTGCGCGTGCACTGTATGTCTTCGCCAATGGTGTGGCGGCGGTGCTGGCGGTAATGGTGCTCACGAAGTTGTTTAATTTCCGCTGGAGTTCCTGGGTGCTGCCGGTAGGCATCTTCTTTCTCTTTAGCACCGAGTCAATCTCCAACACCCTGAGCTTCGGCAATATCAACGGCGTACTACTTCTGGCACAATCCCTTTTTCTGTGGCTGCTACTTAACAACCGCGGTCTGCTGGCTGGGCTAGTTATCGGATTGGCCATCACCGTGAAACCGCAGTTCTTGCCCCTACTGTTCATCCCGCTTATGCGGCGTCAGTTCTCTGCAATTGCAGGTGGCGTGGTAATTCCGATCATTCTCAATGTTGTTGCTTTCCCTCTGACCAATAACGGTGGCGATTACTTCGACAAGCTACTGCCCTATCTCGGTGGCGTACGCGATTTCGCGAACTCCTCCATTCCCGGCGTCGGCGTGTATTTCGGGTTCCCCGACTGGACAATCTGGTTGTGGCGAATTCTCGCCGCTATCTGCGTGGTCGTCGCCGTCGCCATGCTGCTGCGCTTCCGCGATCGCGAGCCGGTAATGTGGGCGACCACTACGGCTGGGGTGTTGCTTACCGGTGTATTCCTTATCAGCGGCCTGGGACAGATGTACTACTCCATGCTGCTCCTTCCGATGATTTTCACCGTGCTGTGTTCCCGCTCCATCATGCACAGCCCCATGGCCTGGCTAGGCGTTTATTTCTTCTTCAGCCTCGATACCTGGTCCTCCGACCGTTGGGTGAACTACGGACGCGTGGCGGAATACACGCGAGGCACAATTGGTTGGTCTCTATTGATCTTCACTGCCGCGGTGGTTTCGGTGCTCTGGTTTATTGGGGATCGACGCCACAACGTCCACCCCTGGGGAGATCTACACACCAATGGCCTTTTCTACCGGGATAAATCCCCCCGCACCTCGGTAAAAAAGCACAACAGAATAGCCACAGGTTCAGTCAAGAAGGAAGCAGAAGAAAAGACTCATGGTTGAACTCAACCCCACCACTGATTTCCGCGCTCTTACCGACGAGGAGTGGCGCGATCGTCTCTCCCCTGAGGAATTTGCAGTACTGCGCCAAGCCGGCACAGAGGCGCCTTTCAAGGGCGAATACACGGATACCGAAACCGAAGGTATCTATGCCTGTAAGGGCTGTGGCGCGGAGCTTTTCCGCTCGACCGAGAAATTTCACTCGCACTGCGGTTGGCCAAGCTTCTTCGATCCAAAAGACTCGGACGCGGTCATCACCCGCGTCGACGACTCCTTGGGTATGCGTCGCATTGAGGTGTTGTGTGCCCGGTGCGAAAGCCACCTAGGTCACGTGTTTGAAGGTGAGGGTTACCCCACCCCCACCGATTTGCGCTACTGCATTAACAGCATCGCACTGACTCTGAAGCCAGCTGCGCACTAGTCCCAGCTAGTCTGGTCCAGGCTGGGCTAATCTAGGTTGGGCTAATCTAGGCCGATCCGATCTAGCCACAGGCTACCGGGTTCTTCTCAGTGGACTTTAGGCCAGCGATTCCACGAAGGTTGACAGCTCTTCCTTGGAGCCATTGATGCGACGTCCCGTAAAGAACGGGATTTCCTCGCGCACGTGGTGGCGCGCCTCCGTGTAGCGCATCTTGTGCATTAGTTCTACGATGCGCTCCAATGTCGGAGACTCAAAGGCCAGAATCCACTCGTAGTCGCCCAGTGCAAAGGCTGGGACGGTGTTCGCACGGACCTCGTCGAAGCCGAGAGCGGCCTTGCCGTGCTCGCGCAGTAGGCGGGAACGCTCGGCGCGCTCCATGGTGTACCAGTCGTAGCTGCGGACGAATGGGTAGACGCAGATCCAATCGCCCGGCTCCTCGCCCATGATGAAGGACGGCAGGTGGGCCTTGTTGAATTCGCTCGGGCGGTGCAGACAAGTGTTGGACCACACCGGCTCGCAAGCCTGTCCTAGCTTGGTTTCCTTGAGGAAGCGACGGTAGGCAACCTGCAGATCCTCCATCTTTTCTGCGTGCCACCAAATCATGACGTCAGCCTCGGCGCGCAGTGCGGACAGGTCGTAGACGCCGCGGATCGCCAGGTCCTCATCCTCAAAGGAATCAATGAATGCCTGAAAATCAGCAGCTACCTCCGAGCGATCCCCCAGCACGCCAGGCTCGATCTTGAAGACCGAGTAGGTGGCGAAGCGAACGACGGCGTTGAGACGCTTGATTTCCTGCGCGTTCAGTTCAGTCATGGTGTTTAGCCTCTTTAGCCTTTCTTGATATGTGCTCGCGCGCTGCCCGCATGACGCGGGACAGACGCATGTGAAATCCAATTTACGCCACTTCTGTGGCTCTAGGGCTTGGCCGTGGCCGGGGTCATGCCATCTCGCGGATAATCTCCCGCGCGGCCTCCACACCGGACGCTGCGGTCGCTGGAACGCCCACACCGTTGAGCATGGAGCCAGCCAGCGCCAGTCCGCGAATGCCCAATACCTCGTCGTAGGCCTGGGAGATAGCCTCCATATATCCCACTCCGTAGCGTGGCAGGCCACCCCACCATCGCTGGACGAAATACTCTTCTGGGTTCTTCCGCTCACCGGTAATCCGCTCTAAATCCTCCACGGCGAAGCTGAGCAGTGCACGGTTATCGACGTCTAAGTGCCAGGGATTATCGAAGCTGCCGAAACTTGCGCGAACGAAGGCTCCCCCGCGTTCGGCAAGGTGCGGCCACTTACGAGACGAGAACGTGAAAGCCTTTGCCTCAGTGGGAGCATCATTGCCCAGCAGCACACCGGAGCGTTCTGGAATGCCGTGGGAAGATGCCATGCGCATACCAACGACAACGCTGCTGGCAAGATCGATTTCTCCCAACACTTCCGCGGCCGTAGGCGCCATGTACTGCAGGATCGCCGATGCCGTAGGTGCGGGAGTGGCAACGATCACCGCGTCGAACTCTCCGATCGGGTCGATGTAATAGCCGTTGCGGGTTCGGCCAATGGATTCGACGCCGGTGTTGCGCAGCACCTCCGGGTCGGCGTGACGCACGAGCGCGTCTACCAGGCTGGCATAGCCACCCTTGAGGCTGCGGAAAACGGGCTTGGGCTTTGTCCCATTCGCCTCCTTCTGCGGGGCTGGGCGCTGCGACAGGATGGAGTCGACGGCGTCGACTAGGAAGAAGGGCTCCCCTGCGCTACCGCGCCTATCGAGTTCCTCCGCCAGCTGTGGCAACGTGGCGCGCACACCCAGGTCAAAAGCATTGCAGGAGTACACCCCGCCTAGAAGAGGGGACACCAAACGATCAACCACGATGCGGCCTAGACGGGCCTCCACAAGCTGCCCCACAGAGGTGTCCTGTCCCGGCGTCCACGTCATCGGTTGGCCATTGCGCTCCGCGTCGACGCGCGCAGCGCCGGCGGCACCGACTACCTCCACCACATCTTTGCCTCGCGAGGGAGTTCCCATTAGCGTCCGGCGTGGAATGTCCACCAGCGCGCCATCTACAAAGAAGCCGCTGGGCAGGCCGGAGGGAACGCACAACTGATCTCCCAAGCCCACGGATTCAATCAGCTCCGTAAAGTCGCTACGGAAACCCAGATACGCCTCAGCTCCCATATCCACCGGGCCGTTGGCATAATTCACGGTCTTCAGCTTGCCGCCCAGACGGTCGTAGGCCTCAGTAAGCAAGATTCGCGCGTTCGGCCCCAACTGGCGTCGCAACTCCCAGGCTGCGGAAAGCCCGGCGATGCCGCCGCCGATGACAGCTACTCGAAGTCCCTCCAACCCGGACGTATCTAGCTTTTCAAAGTGGCTGGAAAACTCATTGGCTTTCATCGCTTGTGAACCTCCTCAAAGGCACGGGTGATGGCATCGGGGTCGGTATTCGGCAGAACTCCATGGCCGAGGTTAAAGATGTGGCCCCGCGCCTGACCTCGTTCGATGGCTCGGTCAACCTCGGCACAAATGCGGGCGATCTCGCGGGCAACCACCTCTGGTCCGGCGAACAACATCGCCGGGTCCAAATTGCCCTGGAGAACCTTGGCGCGACTGCCGGGTTCCGCGGTCGGATCCGCTTCCTGCAATGCAGCGCTGATACGGGTAGCGGCGGAATCCATTGGTACTCGCCAATCCACGCCCACGACATCCGGCCCCGCCAGCGCCATATCCCCCAGCAACTCCCCCGTCCCCACACCGAAATGAATCATCGGAATGCCATAGGGGCGCATCGCATCGAAAATCTGGGTGGAGTAAGGACGCACAAACTCTCGATAGTCACGTGCAGAAAGGTAACCAGCCCAGGAGTCGAAGAGCTGCAAAGCATCCACGCCGGCCTCCGCCTGAGCCTGGAGGAAGCGGATAATAGTGGGCGTCAATCGGCGCATTAAGGCATGCCACACATCGGGGTTCGAGTGCATCAGAGACTTCGTGACCTCGTGGTTCTTGGACGGTCCGCCCTCAACTAGGTAGGAGGCCAAAGTAAAAGGCGCACCCGCGAAACCAATGAGAACCTGGTCGTCTCGCAAGCCGTTCAGAACGCCCCCAATGCCCTCAACAATTTGTTCTAATTGGTCGGGTTCAACAATCGGCAAAGCGTCAACTTCCGCCGCGGTACGCACCGGGTGTTCCACGACTGGCCCGCGTCCGGCGACGATGTCTAGATCCACGCCTGCGGCCTTCAGCGGCACCACAATGTCGGAAAACAGAATCGCTGCATCGGCATCGTGCCTGCGCACTGGCTGCAGAGTAATTTCTGCCAGCAGCTCAGGGTTAAAGCAGGATTCCAACATTCCATGGTTCTTGCGGATCTCACGGTATTCGGGCAGCGAGCGTCCGGCTTGACGCATCATCCAGATCGGACGACGGCTCGGGGTCTCTCCCCGCGCGGCGGCGAGAAACGGTGCGTCCTTGTGGGCTCGACGCCGCGCCTCCGCGGCAGCAAAGTCAGGCTGGATGGTGTAATCGCTAAGCTCACTCGTCATAAGTGCCATTATGCCAGCGCCTCACTAAAGCTCGGGAATCTCGGGGACACCCCTGCGACCAATAGCCGGCAGACATTCACAACCGTTGTCGGCGCGCCTCACAAATGGGACAAACCTTAAAGGCTAGGTTTAGGCCTTGTGAGCCAAGAGACTGAGATTCCAAAGTACTTCCACGAAGCCGTGCGCTCCATGTCGGAAGCACAAGTGCGTCGCGGCATTAGCGTCGGAGACATCCGCCCGCCCCGCAACCTCGCACCCCTCAGCCACGCCATCGGCCTCGAGGTGCTACCCGCCGAAGAAGACCCCGAAGACGGTACCGGCACCCCCGCCGGTGACGCTTTCGGCCGCCTGATTCTGCTGCATGACCCGCAAGGCGATGAGCAGTGGAAAGGCAAGAAGATGCGCATGGTCGCCTACATCCAAGCCGACATGGATGCAGCCGTCGCCTCTGACCCATTGCTACCCGACGTGGCCTGGGATTGGCTCAAGGAGCAGCTCGATTCCCCTGAGTGTGAATACACCGATCTCGGTGGCACGGTAACTTCCACGGCGTCCGTCCGCTACGGCGATATCGGCGGCCCTCCACGAGCCTTCCAACTTGAGCTTCGCGCCTCATGGACCGCTAATGGATCTGACCTCACCGGACATGTCAAGGCCTTTGCAGAGGTGCTGGCTAATGTAGCTGGCCTGCCTCCAGAAGGCGTCACCGCATTACCCTTCGGCACCCGGACCGCTGGTACCGCCGCCGCAGCAAACGACTCTTAAAGCCTCGCGCAGCCTTTTAAGGCAACGACTTATTGCTATTGACGTATCGTTGTTGCTGTGAGTTTTGTGTCCGTTCCCGCCGCCGGTACCCCAGTGCTCTTGGACTCCCCAGAGCACATAGCTGCGGCGGGTCGCGCACTGGCTGCGGGCACCGGCCCCATCGCCATCGACACTGAACGCGCATCAGCATTTCGCTATGATGACCGCGCATTTGTGATTCAGCTGCGGCGCCGAGGTACAGAAACCTTCCTCATCGACCCCGAGGCTGAGCCCTCTGCCACGCGCCGTTTGTCGCAAGTAGTTAACCAGTCTGAGTGGGTGCTCCACGCCGCGCACACCGATCTGCCTTGTCTCCTGGCTCTCGGCTGGACCCCACCGGCTATCCACGACACGCAAGTCGCAGCCCAGATCCTAGGCAAAAAACGTATCGGCCTCTCTGCAATGTTGGAGGATTACTTCGACATTGTGGTTCCAAAGGACAATGGAAACGCCGACTGGTCGCGTCGTCCACTGTCCCCCGCCATGTTGAACTATGCGGCCCTGGACGTCGAATGGCTTGTGGAACTATTGGAAACCGCATTGAACGACGTTGCCGATGCAGGCCGCATCGACTGGTACACCCAGGAATGCGCCCACATTCTGGCAACCGCCACACCCCTTGCACACAATGATTGGACCGGTCTCAAAGGCCTGAATTCAGTGCGTCGGACGAGCGCCCGCAAACTCGCCCACGACCTGTGGGAGAAGCGTGACCAGATCGCTCTTCAGCGCGATATTTCCCCCGAATCGATTCTGCGCAGTCGCGATCTCATATCTATCGCCGGAGGCGCCGAGGACGATCGCGCCGCTGCCCTGCGGGAGCTGAAGATGTCCCTGCGTCGCTCTCGCGCGCACCTGCCGTCTCGAACCCATAAGCACTTCATCGAAGCTTTTTCTGACGCCCTCAGCTCCGCCCCCTCCGACCTCGAAATGGAGCAATACCGTGCTCCGCAGTACTCTGGCCCCCGGATCCCGGACCATAAACTATGGCCAGAGGAATTTCCCCGCGCTGCGGCCTACGCCGATGCGATCCTCAACACAGCCCTCGATCTCGCCGATGCACTTGAGATCCGTCTAGACACGATCGCTACGCGAAAAAATCTACGCAAGGCAGCCTGGGCTTGCTGGTTATTCGAGGACTCCGGCGAATACCCCAATGCAGCCGACCCAATCGCCTGTTGGGAAGAACTCCTAGGCGACTCGTGGGCAGGCCTCGGCCTGCGTCCTTGGCAAGTGGAGCTTCTCCTCGACGCAGCTGTCCCAGCTGTTGCCGACGTCTTTGCCCGCTCCTATAGCTTCTCGGCGTAGCCAACGACGGTCTTTACGACCGTGTCTACATCCAAGCCGAGCTCTTCTAGAACCTCACCACGCGAAGCGTGCGCCAGGAACTCTTGCGGTACGCCGAGGTTTCGGACCGGCACATCGATTCCTGCCTGAGAGAGGTCATAGTGTAGCTGGCTGCCAGCACCACCGTGCACGCCGTTGTCCTCGATCGTCACTACCAAGTCATAACCGCGAGCCAATTTCAGCAGGCTATCTGCGGTGGGAAATACCCAGTGCGGGTCTACTACAGTAGCGGAGAAGTCGGCGTCGCACAGCGCCTGCGCAGCACCCAGCGCCTGCTGCGTCAACGCTCCGAAAGAGACGATGAGTACCTTGCGGCGAGCAGTCTCACCGCTTCCGGAACCATCCCCCTCCTGCTCAAAGAGCACATCGTAGTCAGCTTCCTCGCGGATGGCTGGGACATCTGCCGGGGCATTACCCTTAGGAAAGCGCACCACCGTCGGCGCATCGTCGATGGCGACTGCGCGATCGAGTGCACGTTCGAGGGTGTGCGCATCGCGCGGGGCGGCAACATGGATACCAGGGACGATGCCGGTGATGGAAAGATCCCACATGCCGTTGTGACTGGCGCCATCAGAACCCGTAATGCCAGCACGGTCGAGAACCAAAGTCACACCCAGCTTCAACAGTGCAACGTCCATCAAGAGCTGGTCGAATGCTCGGTTAAGAAATGTCGAGTAGACCGCGACCACCGGGTGCAAACCACCGAGAGCCAAACCGGCAGCGGAAGTCACTGCATGTTGCTCGGCAATTCCGACGTCATAGGTACGACTGGGGTGAACCTTCGCGAAATCGGCCAAGCCAGTAGGACCAGCCATCGCGGCAGTAATGGCGACAATGTCCTCGCGCTCGTTGGCGATGTCTATCAAGTGGTTGGAGAACACCTTGGTCCAGCTGATCGCCCCCTCGGTCTTCTTAGCCATGGACTCACCGGTGATCGGGTCGATCACTCCAGTGGAGTGCATCTGGTCGGCTTCGTCCTGCTCGGCTGGGTCGAAGCCCTTGCCCTTTTGAGTGACCGTGTGGACAATGACTGGCCCACCATAGTCCTTGGCATAGCGCAGTGCGTTTTCCACCTGGTTTAGGTCGTGTCCATCCACCGGACCGATGTACTTCAAGCCGAGTTCGGGGAACATCTCGTGCGGAATGACGGTGTGCTTCACGCCTTCCTTGAAGCCATGAATCACCTGGAACGCACGATCACCGACCCAGCCCATGCGCCCCAGCGCGTTCTTTCCGGTATCCATAACCCGGTCATACATTGGCTGCAGGCGCAGCGCCGCCAAGTTTTCGGCAAGGCCACCAATGGTTGGCGAATAAGAACGGCCGTTGTCATTGACAACGATCACCAGGCTGCGCTTCTTGGCTGCTGCGATGTTATTCAGCGCCTCCCACGTCATACCACCGGTCAGAGCACCATCGCCAACGAGAGCGACGACATGCCGGTGAACCTGTCCAGTGAGTTCGAAGGCCTTAGCCAAGCCATCGGCGTAGGACAACGAGGCCGAAGCGTGAGAGGATTCGGTCCAGTCGTGGGGCGACTCCGCCCGATCTGGGTAGCCAGACAGTCCATCCTTTTGGCGCAGCGTATCGAAGAGATCGCGACGGCCAGTGAGGATCTTATGCACGTAGGACTGGTGGCCAGTGTCGAAGATCAGTGGATCCGACGGCGAATCAAAAACCCGGTGCATCGCGATGGTCAACTCCACCACGCCCAGGTTCGGACCTAGATGGCCACCAGTGGCGGAGACCTTTTGGACAAGAAACTCGCGGATCTCCGAAGCCAGCTGTTCTAGCTGGTTCGCGTCCAAGCCCTTAAGGTCTGCGGGCGAGGACACCTTGTCGAGAATTCCCATGTGAAGCTACTCTTCTCCGTCCTATGCTCGCGCCGAATGATATTTTCAGTCCATTCTAACGGCGCGTGGGCGAATTAAAACAATCCCCTTCGGGGTTACGCTCCTGCGTGTTGTCCACTAAGTGGCTCGTTGCATTCTCAGCTACGTCGCTCACGGCGTGACCCACGCACGGGAACGAGGTGTGCAAGAAGCTCAACGTGATGGTTCAGCCCAAAGGCATCCACCACGCACAACTCCTTGATCTCATAGCAGTTGCGGATCCACGCCCCAAGATCGCGGGCGGCGGTGGCAGGATCGCACCCTACGTGCACAACGTGCCGCGGTCGGGCCTTTGCGATATCTGCAACCGTCTGCGTTCCCGCACCGGTGCGCGGAGGGTCAAGTACTACAGCGTGTACGTCATCACCCCGCGGCAGGCTCAGCACTTGCCGTGATACATCGCCACTAATGAATTCGACATTGCCGATACCGGCCGTGGCAAGTGCTTTCTTACCCGACTCGCTGGCGCTACCCGCAACGTCCACGCACACCACATGATCGACCTTGCGGGAAAGCGCAGCACTGAACACGCCCGCGCCGCCGTAAAGATCCCAAGCGACAATTCGCTTGGCCCTTTCCCCCTGCAACTTCTCACCTTGGGTTACCGGTGGAATATGCCGTGCAATCCACGAGGAGTAGAACTGCGGAGCCGCGCTGTGAGCCTGCCAAAAGTCTTGTACATGACTTTCCCATTGCACATCGAACTCCCGGTCAAGCCCCGTGCCGAAATGCACGGTGCGGGTAACCGTAGGTAGCTCGTCTCCAAAGGCCGCCACTCGCTGATTAGCTGGCGATCCCTGCAGCTGCACCATGTGCCGCACGCCATCGTCACCGACAGCAACGGCAATCTCCGAGTGTGGAGTGAGCAAACCCGCTTCCCTGAGCTGCTCAATATCTGCTGCCAGACCGTTCTTCAGCTCCGCGCTCCATTGGGCACATTCGTTGTTCACTGGCACGACATTGTGGGAACTCCGGAAACGCTGTCCAACTTTCCCTTCGCCATCAACCGCCAGCCGGACTCGCGTACGAGAGCCTGCGAAAGGATGGAGGCTTTCGGCAGTCACAGTGATCTTCTCCAGCGCCTCCGCGCTGATTTTTCCTACGCGCGACAGCTGATCCATCACCACTTGCTTCTTATAATCCAACGAACCAGCAGCGTCAACAAAGTCCAGGTTGCAGCATCCTGCGCCAACCTTGGCTGCCGGGCACAACGGCGCTACCCGGTGAGGGCTAGGCTGGCCAATGTTCGTTGCCACCCCGCTGCGGAAGCCCTTCTTCGCTTTAGTGTTCCGCGCCGGATCCAGCTCTACTGTTACCTCTTTTTCGCCGGGCAGCGCGCCTCGTACGAACACAACCTGCCCGTCCAACCGACCGATCACGGTGCCGCCGTTGGCTGGACCGGCCAGGTCCATCACTACTTCTTCTTTCTTAGTGACGCTCATCGGCTCCAACTTCTTCGCCAGTTTCAGATATCTCTTGCTTTTCGAGGTGACGCCCCTCGGCCTCATTCGCGGCTTTCACAGCCCAGACGGTCACGGCAACGACGACCAGTGTTAAAGGCCAACCCATAGCAATTCGGGTGTAGCCCAAAGCGTCAGTCTTATCTGCGGCGTAGAGCCATTGCTGCACGCCAAAGCGAGCGAAGAACACCAGCGCCCACGCAATTGTTGCTACGTTGAATGCGCGCACGGCCCGTCGGTTGGTTCGCCAGCGGTGGTCAGCCCCGTTAATTCCGCGCCAAATCGTACCCACAAGTGGCCACCGGACGAAGATTGAGATCACGAAGGCGATGCCTGCCACCAGGGAGTACCAGATTCCATAGGCGAAATACCCCTTTGCGTCTCCCATGAACCACGCGATGGCAGCGCATAGCGCTACACCCAGGAATCCAGAAATTGCAGGCTGCAGATTCTCCTTGCGGATCAACCGCCATACAAAAATGAGCACCGCGACTCCGAGAGCCGAGATGAGGGCGGGGGTCAACCCCCATTGGCTATTGACTGGCACGAGAACCAGTACGGGAAGGGTCGAGGAGACAAGGCCAGAGAGGCCTCCCATTTGCTCCAGCAAGGTACCTTGCTCATCCGGCTTACCTTGAGAAGCTTGTTTGCTAACTTCTGCCATTTTCTACTGGTTCTCGACGGGCGCATGCGGATTGTTTTCCGGTACGCCATTCTGTTCGGCGGCCATGCGCTGCAGTTGCTCCTGCAGTTCCTCATACATTTCCGGCGGCATCTGCACAGGCAGTGGCTGGCCAGCTGGGATCGGATCGTTCCCGCGGTAAATAAAGCTGCGAGCGATGATCTCCCGGCCGATCCTGGCAATCTCATCCGCGCGGGATTTCTCTCCCGCAAGAGTGACGCGGAACATCCAGCGGGGACCGTTCACACCGATTACACGCATTTGGCCCTCACCAGCGACCGCGCAGATCTCGGGCCCCCACGGTCCGTCTTCCAGGTGGACTTCGAGCCCATCCTTCGTCATGCCCGCTACGGTTTCGTCGACGGACTCTTCCCACAGGTTGCCGCTACGTGGGGCGGCAAAGGCCACTGGGGTGAAGCGACCGCCTTCGACCTCTAGGTGGATCATCTGGGGCCCCTCCGGCCCCATTTCCACACTCACATGGCCGCCGTGGGGTACTGGAACCCGCATGGAGCCCAGTTTTAGGAAGCCTCTGGCGAAATCGGAGAAGTCGAAGTCTTGGACATTCACCGTATCCCCATCAAAGGGACCAAAGTCATTGTCGGCTGAATTCGCCTGGCTCGCCACGGTCGGCTGCTCCTGTACTTCCGCTGCAGCCTTCGCGGCATCACGGGCATCCTTATTGGTATTGCTTGTGTTCTTCTTCTTGCGCCCAAACATCCTCAAACTCCGTCTTTTTTATCTTCTACCCTATGTCTTCTGAGCTATGTCTTCTGAACTGCTATGTCCGGCTGGATTACACGCCAGTCGAGCCGTAACCGGATTCTCCCCGGACGGTTGCTCCCAACTCTTCTACGCTGGCAACCTCTTCGACCTCACACAAGCTCACTTCCTGCACCAGGAGCTGCGCAATCCTCTCTCCACGGGTCAGTTCGATCGGCTGCTCGGGATCCAGGTTAATCAAGCACACCTTGATTTCTCCGCGATAGTCAGCATCAATTGTGCCTGGCGCATTCACAATGGAAAGCCCCTTCTTCAGCGCCAATCCGCTGCGTGGGTGTACTAACCCCACGGTTCCCACGGGAAGTGCGATGGCGATGCCAGTGCCAACCAATTCTCGATTGCCCGGAGCGATGGTCACGTCCGTGGTGGTATAGAGATCAATGCCTGCATCCGTTGGGTGAGCACGGCGTGGCAAGGGCAGATCCTTGTCCAAGCGAACGATACGCAGCGGGGCGTCATTGCCAAAAGAATCAGTGTTATCTGTTGCTGTCTGATTAGGGGTCACGGTCACCAAGACTACAAGTCCCCGGGCGAAGTTACGATGTGCGAACCGCCAAGGGCTAGAATTGCTAGGCAGCACTCAAAGCAGACACGCAAACAGGAGTTTTGAATTGGCATCGGGCACTCAGCAGGAAAAGCTGCTGTACACGGAGCATCAGCGAGTCCCCCTCGTCTGGTGGCTATTTGCCGCCGGAGTGGTAGCCATTATTTCGTGGCAGGCGCAGATGGGCCGACCGATGTGGGCATCGTTTGTAGCCCTCGCTGTCGCCGGCTCATTGGCAGTGTGGGCGTTGATCTACTTCTCCCGAACCAAGGTAGAAGTTACGGAGGATAGTTCTGGTGAACGGTGGCTCCACGTGGGGCCGGCAAAGCTTCCCGCTCATGTCGTAAGCCGCAGCCTAGTAATCCCCCCGACCGCCAAGCGCGCCGCTATGGGTCGTCAGCTCGACCCTGCTGCCTATGTTGTTCATAAGGGTTGGATCCCCACAATGGCGATGCTCGTCCTCGATGATCCGGACGACCCCACCCCCTACTGGCTCATTTCCACCAAGGAACCGCAAGAGGTTCTGGAAAAGCTCGGTCGCCCAATCTACTAAGACAATGAAGCCTTGTAAGACGTTACAGTCTTTTTAACCTCTGGGCTCGATTAAGCCCACTTATGCGCAATCCTTGCAGATGTACTCGCCGTCACCGACGGTCTCACCGATGCAGCTGCGGTGCTGCACCAAGAAACAGACGCTGCACGTGAACTCATCGCTCTGGCGTGGGATTACCGAACCGGAGAGCTCTTCGCCCGACAGATCCGCCATAGGTACGTCAAAAGGCTCGACGATCTCTCCATCGTCCGTATCGGAAACAGCCGGCTCGGCCTTCTCCGCTGCCTTCAGCCCCTCCAGGGAGTCGGTTTCGATGTCGTCCTCGGAGCGTCGGCGTGGTGCGTCGTAGTCAGTCGCCATGTGGGGTCCTTCGTGTCGATCTTGTGCAGTCACTTCGAGCCAGCAGCCCTGCCGAACCACTAGCTAAAATTCACTTAAATACGTCTCGCTGTCGCGGATCGTAGAGCACATGCGTGCCACTTGTCACCTTCACGCGCGCAATGGCTGCCTTTTGGGGTATTTGACCTCCCCCCGCACCTATTCTCCAAGCAGCCGAGCAAGCTCTACCGCAATCCCCGGCTTCGCAGTCATGACCAGGGCTTTTTCTTCCTTCATTACGTCATAGTCAGGAGCTACGGAAATTGCCCCCGCGCGGGCGGCAATCAAACACCCCGCAGCATGATCCCAGGGCCCCAAACCATGCTCAAAATATGCGTCCACTTCTCCACTTGCCACCCGGCAGAGATCCAATGCTGCCGACCCGATCCGCCGGATGTCCCGCACCTTCGGCAAGAGCCTTACTAGGCGCTCGGCTTGGCTGCGACGATCCTCCGCCACGTACGAAAACCCAGTGGCTACCAGAGCCTTGTGCAATGCCTCATCGCTGTCTTCCGGCACAACCCTCAAAGTTTCGACCTGCGCCAACTCCCCGTGGGCGTCGTACCTTAGGCGCCGTGCATCACCGCCCGCATGTGCCGCATAAGCAACGTGTGCCGTTATGTCCACGACCACAGCCGCCACCGGCTCACCGTTTATTACAGCGGCAATACTGACTGCATAGGCCGGTACTCCATAGAGGAAGTTCACGGTGCCATCGATGGGATCAACAATCCACAGCACTTCATCGCTGGAGCTTAGCTCATCGGACACCCCACTGAACCCACCTTCTTCGCCAAGAATCCGCGACCCCGGCACGTGCTCTAAAAGTCGTTGGGAAATCAGCCTCTCGCTAGCCTCATCCACCTCCGTTACCGGATCTACTTCGGAGGTCTTCGTCGCCAGCACGCCAATGTGCCCGTGATCATCGGCTAGTTCGCCACGGCGGCGTCGAACTAAACCCGCAGCCTCACGCCCCACAACAAGTGCGATGGCCTCCAGGTCTTTAGGAGTTGACCTTTCTTTACTTTGTGACGCCCCGTCTTCCCCCGCTGTCGAGGTCTCATCGAACACTCGCAGTAGCACCGGCTTGGGAGGCGCAGAGCTTCCCGAGTGGGAGTTAAGAACCTCCGAGACGGCCTGGGCCGTCTTACCTGCATGTGGATTAACCGTGGTTTGCATGCCCTCCACTGTGCCACTTTTCGGCGAGCTAAACCTGACAGCGTCAAGGTAGGGTTGTGTTCATGACTGAGGACAAAGCAGCACAGAACCTAAGTTTTGGCGTGGATATCGGCGGCTCCGGAGTTAAGGGGGCAGTCGTTAACCTTGACACTGGCGAGCTCGTGACAGAACGCTTCAAGATCCTCACTCCAAAGCCATCGACCCCGGATGCGGTCGCCGAGGTAGTGCGCAAACTGATGGAAATGGCCGAGTGGGATGGTCCTGTCGGAGTGACCGTCCCCGCGGTTGTTAAGAACCAGAAGGCGCGGACTGCAGCTAATATCGACAAGTCCTGGATTGACACTGATATGCAGGAACTGTTCAAGCGCCATCTCGGCGAGCGGGAAATTGCCGTGTTGAATGACGCCGACGCGGCAGGCCTGGCCGAGGTTGAGTATGGCGATCCGAGTGCGAAACAGGGTTCCGTTCTGATGCTAACTTTTGGCACCGGGATTGGCTCGGCACTGCTATGCGATGGTCATCTATTCCCCAACTCGGAGCTGGGGCACCTGCCTCACGACGAAAACGGTGACGTGGAGCGGTATGCCAGCTCCGCCGCAAAGGATCGCGAAGAGCTGTCCTATAAGAAGTGGGCGGCACGCGTGGACGAGGTACTGCATGCCTACAGCGCCCTATTTAGCCCGCAGCGATACATCGTGGGCGGCGGCATCTCGCGCAAAGCCGACAAGTGGGTACCGCTTTTGACCGTGGAACAGGAAGTCATTCCGGCGAAGCTTCGCAATCAAGCGGGCATCATTGGAGCCGCTATGGCTGTGCGCGACGGCATCAAACCCTAGGGACCCAAACCACACCGCATTTCGTTTTGAGTTATAATGGGCGGTCGATTCCCACGTAAAGGGTTTGACTAACCCCAAAGACCAACGGTTGCGGGCTTAACGCAACCCGGTGCGATCCAATTCCTTTTCGGAATGTGGCCACGTCATGTGGCTATTTTGTTGCACCATGCGATACGAGCGAAAGGGCTTCAGTGGCAGCGAACGACTCGACCACCACCAGCGACGACAACGCCCAGGGTGTTGTCCGAAAGGTTGCTAAAAAGACGGCAGCGAAGAAGACTGCCCGAAAGGTGGCAAAGAAGTCGGCGACTGCCAAGAAGGCAACCGCTCGCAAGACCACGGCGAAGAAGACCGCGGCAAAGAAAACCGCCGCTAAAAAGACTGCTGCAAAGAAGGCCACTCCGACGCAAGTTGATGCCGTCAACGTCTCTGACACTGCTGCTGAGCCGGAGGAGCAGGCGTCCACCCCGGTGAAGAAGGCAGCGAATAAGACCGCCAAGAAGGCTGCCAAGAAGACGGCGCGCAAGACAGCTAAGAAGACTGCCAAAAAGGCAGCTCGCAAAACCACGAAGAAAACCAGCGCTAAGAAGACCACTGCAAAACGGGGCACCAAGGCAGCAAAGGCAGCCGAGGAATTGCTTGAGGTTGATGAGGCTGCTGTCGATGCAACCTCAGCGGACCAGAATGCTCAGGAGACCCCCGACGAGCCAGACGAGTTCGACAGCGAACCGGACAATCTCGACGATCTGGATGATCTTGACGAGGACGATGACCTCGATGATCTAGACGATCTGGATGACCTCGACGATGACGATGACGATGATCTAGACGATGACCTCGACGATGATCTCGAGGACGATGACGACGATGACTCGGACGACGACGAAGACGGTACCGATAAGAACGACGGTAGCTTCGTGTGGGACGAAGACGAGTCCGCAGCGTTGCGTCAGGCGCGCAAAGACGCAGAGCTGACGGCATCTGCCGACTCCGTTCGCGCGTATCTCAAGCAAATCGGTAAGGTCGCACTGCTCAACGCTGAGCAGGAGGTATCGCTGGCTAAGCGCATTGAGGCGGGCTTGTACGCGGCGTATCGTCTGCAGGAGATCAAGGAATCGGGCGAGAAACTTTCCCCGATGAACCGTCGCGACCTGCGCGAAATCGAGCGCGATGGGCGCCGCGCAAAGAACCACCTGCTGGAAGCAAACCTGCGACTAGTGGTGTCGCTGGCGAAACGCTATACCGGACGCGGCATGGCCTTCCTCGACCTTATTCAGGAAGGCAACTTGGGTCTCATCCGTGCGGTGGAGAAGTTCGACTATGTAAAGGGCTACAAGTTCTCCACCTACGCTACGTGGTGGATCCGCCAGGCCATCACCCGCGCAATGGCCGACCAGGCTCGTACCATCCGCATTCCGGTACACATGGTGGAGGTCATCAACAAGCTGGGACGTATCCAGCGCGAGCTTCTGCAGGATCTGGGACGCGAGCCCACCCCGGAGGAGCTCGCACGCGAGATGGACATCACCGTCGACAAGGTACTGGAAATCCAGCAGTACGCCCGTGAGCCGATTTCGCTGGATCAGACGATCGGCGATGAGGGAGATTCCCAGCTGGGCGACTTTATCGAGGATTCCGAGGCCGTCGTTGCCGTCGATGCGGTCTCGTTCACTCTGCTGCAGGATCAGCTGCAAGATGTTCTGCACACGCTGTCGGAGCGCGAGGCTGGCGTGGTGAAGCTTCGCTTCGGCCTTACCGACGGAATGCCCCGCACCTTAGACGAGATTGGCCAGGTTTATGGTGTGACCCGTGAACGCATCCGCCAGATCGAGTCGAAGACGATGTCCAAGCTACGCCACCCGTCGCGCTCTCAGGTGCTGCGCGACTACCTGGATTAGCCCCCAAGAAAACGAATAGCCCGAGGCCAAGAAGGCTTCGGGCTATTTTTGGTTTTTCTGCACGCAGTCCTGGAACTCCGTGCCGCGCAGATCCTCGCACCCCTTTACGCTCTGCATTGCCGCTTGGGTGAAGAAAATTGCCACCGCCATCGCGACGACCCCCAGAACCAATCCAATAATCGCATAGCTACGCTGTGTCCCCTTCCGATTCGCATTCAGGACGGAAAAAATTCCTACGATGATGGAAATCGCAGCGACGACCAGACCAATCAAGGGGAACATTGCCGCTGGAATGGCCAGGATTCCGACGATTAGGGCAGCCATGCTCAAACCGCTGACCTTGCGGGGCGCAACCTTTTGAAGCTCAGTTTCCTCTGCGTTCGACTTATCCAGATCGGTGTAGTCTTCTCGAGCCACGGTGTGCCCGCCTTCCCTCATCCTGTGTGCACTGTAGCTACGTGCACTCCCAATGCTCATGTCGCGGTGTATATTACCCCACCGCTCCATGCTTACCAGTCTCTCAAATAGGCAATGCGATCCCGCAGCTGTTGCGCTGTACACAGCGCGGTAGCCGGCCCGCCGCAGTTCCGCCGCGCATCATTGTGAATCTGCCCATGGGGCTTGCCCGTCCGCGCTGATTTCATGGACACCAGCGCATTCAGTTCTTTACGCAGCGCTGGAATCTCTTCGCTGGCTACGCGCTTATTGCGCAAATCCGCGCCGCTGCCCTCCGGGGCAGTGGCCTGCTGTTCCTTCTTACGGCGTTGCTCTTCCTGCTTCGCCCGCGCATCCAATTGCTCGGCTTGCCTTTGACGCAGGAGCGTACGCATCTGGTCGGCGTCAAGTAGCCCCGGTAAGCCAAGGTATGCCTGCTCTTCTTCGGACCCGCTCAATGTGGACGTACCGTAAGTCGAGCCGTCGAAAATCAGACTGTCGAGTTCTGCCTCTGCACCGACAGACTCATACCCCTTGTCGTCCTCCACTTCATTCTGTTCCTTGTTGGCCTGACGCAACAGCTCGTCATCCCAGCCCTCATTTGGGCGGTCGGGTTTACCGAGGACGTGGTTGCGTTGTTGCTCCATCTTCGAGGCCAACTCGAGGAGGACAGACACACTGGGGAGGAAGATTGACGCCGACTCCCCCGGGCGCCGCGAGCGCACGAAACGGCCGATGGCCTGCGCAAAGAACAGTGGTGTGGAGGATGATGTGGCATACACGCCCACAGCCAAGCGGGGTACGTCCACGCCCTCAGACACCATGCGCACGGCCACCATCCACTCGTCGCTACTGGCGGAGAATTCTTTAATGCGCTCCGAGGCTCCGGCCTCATCGGACAGCACGACGGTAACGGGAGTGTTACTGATTCTTTCCAGGATGCGCGCGTAGGCACGTGCCGTCGTTTTATCGGTTGCGATCACCAGACCACCTGCATCCGGTGTCGTTTCACGCAGCTGATGCAATCGAGTCTGCGCAGCATTGAGCACCGCTGGGATCCAATCGCCCTTCGGGTCGAGCGCGGTACGCCAAGCCCTGGCGGTTTGTTCTGCGTTAAGAGGTTCGCCCAAGCGAGCCTCAAATTCCTCTCCGGCAGAGTTGCGCCACCGGGCTTGGCCCGAATACGCCAAGAAAACCACCGGGCGAACCACACCATCCTTCAGCGCATCCGCGTATCCATAGGTGTAGTCGGCGGACGAGACGAGTGCTCCCTCAGCACCGTCTACAGCCTCGTAGCGCACGAAGGGGATCTGCGAATCATCAGAACGGAATGGCGTACCCGTAAGCGCCAGGCGGCGTTCGACGTGCTCATAGGCCATGCGCACACCATCGCCCCAGCTCTTTGCGTCGCCTGCGTGGTGAATCTCATCCAGAATCACCAGCGTCTTCTTCGCCGTGGCCACCTGGTAGTGCTTAGTCGGCTTCATACCGACCTGCGCGTAGGTTACGCACACGCCGTCGTAGGAATTATTGAATGGCGAGGAGTTTGTGAACTCTGCGTCGAGCGCAATCCCCTGTCCGGCTGCGGACTGAGCCCACTGCACCTTTAGGTGCTCGGTGGGCACAACGATGATGAGGCGATCCACCGCGCGGGTATCCAAGAGCAGCCGTGCGATCGTCAGGGCGAAGGTTGTCTTTCCTGCGCCTGGCGTCGCCACAGCCAGGAAGTCCTTCGGACTGGCCTCGACGTACTTGTTCAGTGCCTCCTGCTGCCATAGGCGGAGGTGCTTCACTTCTTGCGCAGCCCCTTGTAGATCTGCTCACAATCCGGGCAGACGGGCGACCCCGGCTTGGCCTGCTTGCGTACGGGGAAAGTCTCCCCACAGAGAGCCACGACAAGCTTGCCCATCACAGCGGATTCGACGATCTGATCCTTCTTCACATAGTGGAAGAACTTCGGAACATCATCGTCCGTCGTCGTGTCCGTATTGACTTCTGGGCGCTCAATCGTTGTCGTACTTGGGTTACTCACAGTTCACCATCATGCCCCTGAATCTGCCTGTTTTCCAGCTGCGTACTAGCGTTGGCTCTATGGCTGATGCACGAAAAAGGAAAACGGGAGGTGAATCCCGTGCCAAGCGCGCCTCGCAAGTGGAGATCATCACTGATGCAAAAAGCTCCCCACTGCAAGGCTGGCACCATCGCCGCAAGGTGTACACCGTGCTGCAGCTGCTGCGCATCCCGCTCCTCGCCCTTGCCGCTGTAGTTATGCTCATTACCCACAACGCAGCATTGTCAGTGTGCATCGCTTTGATTAGCCTCCCGCTACCGTGGGTAGCCGTGTTGCTTGCCAACGAGACCGGGCAGGTCGATGAGACCACAAATAAGGTGTACAAACCTGCTCTCGTCCGCGAACAACGCCGTGCCGAACGGGCCGCGCTTGCGGGCGAGACATCTCGCCCGATGCTCGAGTCAGATTCTCCCGGGGCATCCACTCCGCAGGTTATCGACATCACCCCCACTCAGCCTGACAGCACCGACAACGATCAGCACTCCGACTAACAAGGAACCGACATGCCCACCTCTACCCCGCCCGGCCGTCCGTTCTGCACCCCTGGCGTTGCCACCGAGCACCTCGTCCGTACCCTCGTCGCGCAAGGCTATGGTTCATCGCTGATTATGGAGGCTCTCGGCGTCGAAGGTATCGCCGCCGCCCAATCCGGCTCTCCCGCAGCCGCTCAATGGCACCTGACGAGCCGGGACTCTATGGCATCACAGCTCGTCGCCGCTGTTTATTTACGACGCCCCCAGCCCGCCGCCTTCTTCCAATCTCTCGTCGGGACTGAGTCCACCTCCGAGCTCGTAGCAGAACAGGCTCTTATCCCGTCAGAAGGTTCACATGAAACGCTGCAGCTCAACCTCGACATCCGCCCGATCCACCACCCCGCGCATGGGAACGCGGAGGTGCTGGTTCTCTCCGACCCGGATGCTTCCCTGGAGCCGCGCATCCCCGCACCGGAACACGTTCCCGGTATAGGAAACGCACCCCTATCCCTACTGAATTCCATTCCCCGCCTGTCAGCGAACGCCCGAGTTCTTGACCTGGGTACTGGGTCGGGAGTCTTGGCGTTGCTATTGGCAGCCAACAGCGAGGCAACACTTTTCGGCAGTGACATTCACAGTCGTGCGCTGGCCTATGCACAAGTTGCCGCCGCTGCGCAAGGATTGGAATCACCTAAGGTCAAGTGGGTTCAGGGCTCCTGGTTTGATCCCTTCGCCAGCGAGCTTTTCGACGTGATCGTCTCCAATCCGCCGTTCGTCATCGGCCCCTCCATCGACCTCGATGCCCGCGAGGGGCACGTATATCGCGATTCCGGTCTGCCCTTGGACGCATCCAGCAAGCTGGTGGTTCAACAAGCCGTTGAACACTTAGCACCGGGAGGGCATGCGCACCTGTTAATCGGCTGGGCACTCGGCGAAGGTACGGCGGATTCCGCCGCCGAGCGAATCTTGAGCTGGTTGCCGGACGAAGGAGCTCGTGCATGGGTTCTTCAACGTGATGTGGTGGATGTGGCCACCTATGTCACCACCTGGTTGCGCGACGAAAGCATCGACCCACGCAGCGACAACGGTCAGCAGCGGGCGACAGAATGGCTCGAGTTCTTCGATCACCACGATGTCACGCAGATCGGGCTCGGGTGGATTCATATCGAGAAGATCGATGGTCCCACCGAGCTCACAGTCGAAACTTTCGAACACGCCCTGCCCGATGGAGCCTTCTTGGGACAAGAGGTCGGCGAATGGTTCGCACGCTGCCGCTGGCTCGAGGAGCTGGAGGTTCCCGGCCGCCCGGCCGCCGAAGCCATTGCGGATGCGCACTACCGACTGCGACGCGGCGTCATCCTAGAAAAAGCCGCCACTTCCACCGACCAGGGGTTCGGCGAAGAAACAATACAGTTGACACGGACCGATGGGCCGGGTTGGACCCACGAAATCGATGCGACATTAGCGGCAATTCTGGCTGGTCTTAGCTGGGACGGACTTTGCTTGCGTGACGTAGCGGAGCTCTACCACGCAATTAATGGAGAAGATCTGGGAATGGATGCCGCAGAGCTTGTAGATCAGCTTGTTCCTCTAGCTGTGGCTCTGGTGAGGCACGGGATGATTGTGCCGCGAGACCTGCGCGAGGTGTACGAGGGCGAAATGTAGGCCAGCGCGATTAGAGAAAACCAATGAAGACAACCCAGTGAGGGAAAACGAATGAGGAAAAACCAGTGAAGGCAGTGATTAGCACCGTCAGCAGTGCCACAGTGTCGGTTGCAGACGAAGTGGTGGGAGAAGTAACCGGACCCGCACTCTTAGCACTCGTGGGAGTCGGTGTAAACGATGAACCCGAAGCCGCAGAGAAAATGGCGCGGAAAATTACGGAACTGCGTTTGCTCCCCGCGTCGGGGCAACCATGGGATAGTCCACGCAATCACTCCGTAGAAGAAGTAAACGGGCAAGTTCTGTTGGTAAGTCAGTTCACTCTCATGGGCCAGACGAAAAAGGGACGACGTCCCTCGTGGGCTAACGCGGCTCCGGGAGAAACTGCCGAACCGGTGTACGAACGTATTGCAGAATTGCTCCGGGAGCGCGGCATAGTTGTAGAAACAGGACGATTCGGCGCCATGATGGAAGTCGCCAGCGTCAATGAGGGACCATTCACAGTGCTTGTGGAGACCTAAGAACGAGCGCTTGTTCAACAAAAACTGCAGGTAAAGCTCTTTCCCTCTGCGGAGCCGCGACAGAGAGAAAAATAGCTAACCCCTGTGCGGGGGTGAACCAAGTTCCTTCTTCAGGTTCGGTGGGGAACAATTCTTCCAAGAGATTCGTTGACCCCGTAGAGCTTCGGCACACAACGAGAAAATTCTTGAAGCGCTTGAACGCTATCGAGCCATGGGAGGCACACCAGCACTATGAGTAACTCCATGATTGATGACGAATACAACGGCATCAGCCACGGTCAAGAGGGTACCGGCAATTCGGCCGACGATAGCGATAAGAAAGAAGACAAGGGGCGGCGCCGCGGAAACAACGAGAACCCATCGGCAGATCTGGTTCGCGTCTACCTCAACGGCATCGGTAAGACCGCCCTACTTACTGCAGAGGACGAGGTAGAACTCTCCAAGCGAATCGAAGTCGGGCTATACTCGGAGCACCTTCTAGCCACCGCAGAGAAGCTGACCCGTGCGAAGAAGCGCGATCTTAAGGTACTGGCACGTGAAGGCAAGGCAGCCCGGAGCCACCTGCTGGAGGCCAACCTGCGCCTCGTTGTATCGCTGGCGAAGCGCTACACCGGCCGTGGCATGCCTCTGCTGGACCTGATCCAAGAAGGCAACCTGGGCTTGATCCGCGCAATGGAAAAGTTCGATTACACCAAGGGCTTTAAATTCTCCACCTATGCAACTTGGTGGATCCGCCAAGCCATTACCCGTGGCATGGCCGACCAATCCCGCACCATTCGCCTTCCCGTCCACCTGGTAGAGCAGGTGAACAAGCTTTCCCGTATCAAGCGCGAGATGTACCAGCAGCTTGGGCGCGAAGCGACGAACGAGGAGCTGGCTGAGGAATCCGGAATCGAGGAATCGAAGATCGAAATGCTGCTCAAGCAGTCCCGCGATCCGGTGAGCCTGGATATGCCCGTCGGTAGCGACGAAGAAGCCCCGCTGGGCGACTTTATCGAGGACTCCGAGGCAACGGATGCGGAAACCGCTGTGGTTGCATCCCTGCGCCACTCCGATGTCCGCGCTGTGTTGGGCACCCTGGAGGAGCGCGAGCAGGACGTCATCAAGCTGCGCTATGGCCTGGATGATGGCATGCCGCGCACGCTGGATCAGATTGGTCGCCGCTTCGGGCTTTCCCGCGAACGCGTCCGCCAAATCGAGCGTGAGGTTATGGCCAAGCTCCGCGAGGGTGACCGAGCCAACAAGCTGCGTGAATACGCTGTTTAGAGACTCATCATCGCTAAATAGCATCAGTACTTAAGCTTCTGCCCCGCTCCCTTTGCGGACGGGGCTATAATCGTTTCAAGTCAATGAACAAAGAAAGGGCGTAGCGCACGTGAGGGATCTCGTCGATACCACTGAGATGTATCTCCGAACGATTTATGAGTTGGAAGAAGAAGGCATTCTGCCGCTCCGCGCCCGCATCGCAGAAAGACTTGATCAGTCCGGCCCGACGGTGAGCCAGACCGTTGCGCGTATGGAGCGCGACGAACTACTCACGGTTGAGAAGGATCGTTCTCTTAAACTCAGTCCTCAAGGCCGAGCTTTAGCCACCGCGGTCATGCGCAAGCACCGCCTGGCCGAGCGCTTGCTCACCGACGTCATCGGTCTTCCCTGGGAAAAGGTTCACGACGAAGCCTGTCGCTGGGAACACGTCATGGGCGACGAGGTTGAGATTCAGCTGGTAAAGGTACTCAGCGAATATGCCACCTCCCCATTTGGCAATCCGATTCCGGGACTGGAGGAGTTGGTAGAAAGCGTGCCGGAGGCTGAGCGCACGGAGCTGAAGGAAAAGATTTATTCTCTGCAGACAGGTTCCTCACAGCGCGCCTCTGATATCGAACCGCCGGAGCCGATCGAGGTGAAGATCCTCAGTATCAACGAAATCGTGCAGGTGGAGCACAAGCTGATGGCGAAGTTCCACGCGTTGGACATGCGCCCAGGCAGCGTCGTAACGCTGGTGGCCACCGAGGACGGCTTGGAGTTCGGCAACGACAACGGCACCATGGTTGTTCCGGAGGAGCTTGGCCACGCCGTACGCGTAGAAAAGCTCAACTAAGGACGTGGGGTAGCGTGGGGGCTGTGACAAGCATCGATCTATCTTCCTCTGCCCTATCCCCTTCCGCCCACATCGTCGTGACTGGCGGCGCCGGCTATGTCGGTAGCGTCTGTGCCAGCGTACTTCTCGAACACGGTTTCCGCGTGACGGTGGTGGACGATCTATCAACCGGCAATGGTTATGCAGTACCAGAAGGCGCAACCTTTATTGAGGGGGACATCCGCGATGTCATCTCCGATGTCTTTGCCGCTGGCGACGTAGCAGCCGTCATGCACTTTGCCGCCCGTTCGCTTGTCGGCGAGTCCGTAGAGAAACCCGATATCTACTGGCACCACAATGTAGGTACCAGTCTGTACCTCCTGGATCAGATGCGCGAGCACGGGGTAGATAACCTCGTGTTCTCCTCCACTGCTGCGACCTACGGCGAACCAGAGCAGGTTCCAATCACTGAAGACATGCCGACGGCACCGACAAACCCCTATGGCGCCTCCAAGCTGGCGATTGATCACATGATCACCTCGTACGCCAATGCCTATGGACTGGCCGCTACCTCCCTGCGATACTTCAACGTCGCTGGCGCACACGGAAATATTGGTGAAAACCACAAGGTCGAAACTCACCTCATTCCCTTGGTGCTACAAGTTGCCCTTGGTCATCGAGAGCACATCTCGATTTTCGGCACTGACTACCCCACTACCGATGGCACTGCCGTCCGCGACTACATCCATATTCGAGATCTGGCGGATGCCCACCTGCTGGCCGCTGCGTCGAACACTGCGGGCAAGCATCGCATCTTTAACCTCGGCTCCGGCGATGGTTTTAGCGTGCGTCAAGTCATCGACACCTGCCGCGAAGTCACCGGCCACCCAATTCCCGCGATCGAATCGCCACGTCGCGCGGGCGACCCTGCAACTCTGATCGCTTCGTCGGCGAAGGCTAAGTCTGAGCTCGGATGGAACCCCACCCGCTCCGATTTGCACACCATTATCTCCGACGCATGGGCCTTTAGCGGACAACTGGGTGATAGGTTGCATTCCGCACAGCGTTAACTGCGTCCCAGTCCACAATCTGCATGAGTCGCTCGTACTCCCATGCGATATCGAGTCCCGCATATTCCCGAACTGTGACATAGGTTCGCTCTGGAAGCCTGTCCTCCTCCGTGGGGTCTTCTGCGGCATCCAGATCCATCTGCACATTTGCCATAACGGTGCAGGCGGATTGCACTGCTTTAGCCAAAAGCAATTTGATCTTTCCTTTTTGATGGGCGTCCAACGCCGTAACCGCAATGTCAGCAGTGAACTCATCGAATGCACTCAGCTGCGGCTCGACCGCAGAATCATCCATTTTCTCCATATCGGAAAGCATTTCCTCCAGCGTTGCCTCCGCAACCTGATCTTCTGTGCCTTCCATATCCTCCGTGCCTATCCCCTGAGCACGCTCGATACTATCGAGCCGCGCACATGCATCCTCGGTGTATAGATCGGCTTCAAGTTCCTCCAACAGTCGCGTAAGTGTGTGATACGCCAGGACTCCTTCGTCGTTAGCCGACGCCACCAGTGCCAGGATCAACATCACCCGTCGACGTACCGACCCCGTCGTTCGACGCGCAGCACTGGCAAGCATCTCGCGTAGAATCGCGCTGTTCGTGCCCAAAGACCAGGCAATAACGACCGTATGAAGGAACTCGTCACTGCAAATCGCGGCAAGGCTGTCGATGAGGTATTCGTTTTCACATTCCTCTTCCAACACCCTTGTTCCCTCCGCTACGGCGGCTATACCAATCAGGACTTGGATCAGATCGACTGTGGTGGCCTCCGCACGTTCCTGGAGCATCCATTCCGGCTCGCTCAGGTTGGCAGGATCCAGCCAGCGCTCCATTTCCTCCCGGTTACCCATACGGCGAGCCCCACTCAGCGCACTGATATCGGCCAGCTCATTGGACTCCACGCTGTCTACCGTGCCCGTCTCGCCGTCCAATACGTCGATCCAAGGCATTCCCGTCGTGATGCTTTCGACTTCTAGGGCCGATTGAACATCGACGCATGCATCCTCCAGTTGGCTGACGGCAGAAGCCACACAGGCACGCAGATCTTCATCCATGTCGCCGATAGTGAGAATGATCGCCTCGGCCGCTGGGGCGTCGCAAAGAATCTTGGTAATCCCCCGCACTGCCTCGTCAATAGCCGCTGGGTGCAAGTCGCATCGTAGGACCGGACCGATTCGAAAGCGCCGGTGATGCGCGGGCAGCGGTGCGGAACTGGTGTGCTCGGTGGAAGCGACTAGGCCGATGATGACCAGCGAGTCCACGGGTGGGAATCCAAGAAGGGAGGGAATGGCAGCGATCAGCTTGCCTTTGTCCGCTCCCAAATGAACGGATGGCGGGCGCGTAGTAGGTGCACTAAGTGCGGAATCTGCGGGAATAGACTGGGGTTTCTTTTCGTTGTGTTCTGGTGAGTTCCTCATGCCACAGATCGTTGCCGAACCAAAGTTTTTTCGCGGCGACGAATCCCATACGGTGCGGCGAAGCCCCAGGGGTCTGTGGATAACTTGAAACTGTGAATATGGGTCCCAGAAATGGCGCCGTCTCGACCTGGCTTGTCCGAAGTGCCTGATAGGCTAGGCAGACGGTGCTTGGTTGGACACAGGTTCCGCCGGAAGGGAGAGCGAAACTATGCATGAGCACTTCGACAATAACGACCATCGTGGCAATGGCGAGCGGCGCGAGCGGCAGCTAGGCGGCCGGATGTACGAGCTGGAGTACCCGGCTCCGATCCAGTTCGATCGCCCCTCGATTGCCGACGAGCCCATGGGGTTAAGCGATGCCGAGGGTGCTGAGGGTGCTGAGGAGCTGCCAATGTTGGTGGCATTGCAAGGCTACGCGGATGCCGGACAAGCTGTCTCAAACGCCAGCTCTCATATCCTGGCTGCCTTGGAGCATAGCCCGGTTGCGTCCTTCAAGGTCGATGAGTTGATCGATTATCGTTCACGACGCCCCGGTGTGACCATCGAGAACTCCAAGGTTGTGGATACGGATGATATTCGCCTGGATCTACACCTGATAAAGGACACCCAGGGACGCCCCTTCCTGCTGCTCAGTGGCTTGGAGCCAGACCTTAAGTGGGGAGCCTTTAGCGACGCTGTGGTGGATCTCGCCCGGCGTGGTCAGGTCGGCATGGTCGCCTCTCTGTACTCGGCGCCGATGACGGTGCCGCACACTCGCCGTTTGGTGATTTCTGCGCATGCCTCGGAATCTTCGCTGATCAAGGACTACCACACGTGGGATTCGCGAATGATCGTTCCCGGCGCCGCGGCTTTGGAAACGGAAAAGAAGCTAAACCGCCACGGGTTCGAAACGGTTGGCTTTACCGCCCATGTGCCGCACTACATCGCGGCCTCCGACTACCCGGAGGCGACTTTGCGCCTATTGGAGGCATTCAGCGAAGTCGCAGACCGCGAGCTGCCCCTTAAAGCTCTGGAAAAGGAGTTGGAACGCGTACAGCGCCAGCTGCAAGACCAGGTTGAGGAGTCCCAGGAGATCGCTACCGTCGTCAGTGCATTGGAGCACCAGTACGATGCCGAGATGGAACGGATGCGTCGTAAGCGGGAGAACAACCTGCTGCAACCGGGACAGGACATCCCAACCGGCGAAGAGCTGGGCGCAGAGTTCGAAGCATTCTTGCAGAACATGTCAGATGGCTCCGATAATGCCGACGATCCAACCGATACCGAGCAAGAGGACAAATAAAACACAGTGGGTATTGCTGCCGAACTCGCGGAACTGTTGCCAGATCTGGACGAGGTACCGGAATCTCTGATTGATGACGCGATCCTAGAGTCTTTTCTCGGTTGGACGCGTGACCGCGGCATTACCCTCTACCCTGCCCAGGAAGAGGCAGCCACAGCCCTCGTGGCTGAAGACAACGTGATTCTTGCTACGCCCACGGGCTCCGGTAAGTCCATGGTGGCCATCGCTGCACACTTCATTGCCATGGCTCGCAAGCAGCGCAGTTTCTACACCGCGCCCATCAAAGCTCTGGTCAGTGAGAAATTCTTCGATCTGTGCCAAACCTTCGGCCCGGAAAATGTGGGCATGATGACGGGTGACGCCACAGTGAATGGCGGCGCACCGATCATCTGCGCCACTGCTGAAATCGTTGCCAATATTGCCCTGCGCGACGGAGCGAACGCGAAAATTGATCAGGTAGTGATGGACGAGTTCCACTACTATTCCGAACCCGACCGTGGCTGGGCCTGGCAGGTTCCGCTCTTGGAACTCCCTAAGGCACAATTTCTTCTGATGAGCGCCACCCTGGGCAACACCAAGTGGTTGGAGGATGATCTAAGCGAACGCACTGGTCGCCAAACCACATTGGTGACGGGCAGCACACGGCCAGTGCCGCTCGACTTTCACTATGTCTACACTCCCGTCCACGAAACGGTGGAGGAGCTAATAAGCGACGGCAAATCGCCCATTTACATTGTTCACTTCACCCAGCGCGAAGCTATCGAGCGCGCCCAGGCTCTGACCAGCATGAAGCTAGTTAATGACGAAGCCAAGGCTGCTATCGCCGAGGAGATCGGTGATTTCCGCTTTACCTCTGCCTTCGGCAAAACTCTCTCCCGCCTGCTGCGCAAGGGAATCGGCGTGCACCATGCCGGCTTGCTGCCGAAGTACCGTCGCCTCGTCGAGCGATTGTCGCAGAAGGGGCTTCTAAAAATTATTTGTGGCACCGATACGCTCGGAGTAGGTATCAATGTGCCGATTCGTACCGTACTGATGACGGGACTGACCAAGTACGACGGTGTGAAGCACCGCGTGCTGAAATCCCGCGAGTTCCATCAAATCGCGGGTCGTGCGGGTCGCGCAGGCTATGACACGGAGGGGACTGTCGTGGTACAGGCTCCCGAGCATGAGATTGAAAACTTTCGCCTCCGCCAACGAGCCGGTAGTGATCCGAAGAAGATCAAGAAGCTACGCAAACGCTCTGCCCCCGAGGGACAGGCAACGTGGAGTGAATCCACCTATGAGCGCCTCACCCATGCTGAGCCGGAGGAGCTTTCCAGCCAGTTCCGCATGAGCAACTCCATGCTGCTCAATGTCATCGCTCGTGACCAGTGGACCTTTGAAGCGCTACGGCATCTTTTGCGCACCAATCACGACACGCGCACTAAACAGAACAAGGCCATCTTGCGCACCATCGAGCTGTACCGGGGGCTTATCAACGCTGAAGTCGTTGAAGAATTCAAGGCACAAACTCCTAGTGGCAAGGATGCCCGCCTGACCGCCGACCTCAACCGCGATTTTGCCCTCAATCAGCCACTGTCTCCCTTCGCCCTGGCGGCCCTGGAACTACTGGATCCGGAGTCTGACACGTTCGCGCTTGACGTGATCTCTACCTTTGAGGCGGTGTTGGAAGACCCCCGACAGGTGCTTATCGCCCAGCAGAAGGCTGAACGGGGCGAGGAGATTGCGGCGCTGAAGGCTGAGGGCGTCGATTACACCGAGCGAATGGCCATCGTCGAAGACATCACCTGGCCAATGCCGCTGGCAGACGAGCTAGAGCAGGCCTATGACACGTTCTGTGAGGGCAACCCGTGGGCTCGCGATTTCCAGATTAGCCCGAAGTCCATTGTGCGGGACATGGTGGAAAAGGCAATGACCTTCTCCGACTTCGTGGCCACGTATGGGCTGGGACGCTCCGAGGGTGTGGTGCTGCGCTATCTCACCGATGCATATCGCACACTGGAGCACTCCGTACCCGATTCTTACCGCTCGGAGGAGTTCGACGATATCCTTGTGTGGTTGGGCGAGCTGATTCGCCAAGTTGATTCCTCACTCATTGATGAGTGGGTACAGATGGCGGATCCGGATGCCCCGCTGACCGAGGATCAGGTGGCCGAGCATGCCTACGGCGTGGAAAACACAAACCTGCTCTCTGCCAACCCGCAGGCGCTGACCCGTATGGTGCGTAACTACTTCTTCCGCCACGTGGAACTCTTCGCGTTCGAAAAAGAGCGCGAGCTCGCGGAAATGGACGAATACCTGGATTCGCCACCAGACTGGCCTGCCGCGATGGACGATTACTTTGAGGAATATGCCGATATAGGTGTTGACGCCGCCGCGCGTTCAAATAAATACATTCTCATCAAGCGCGGCACAGGCCCCGAGTCGGGTAGTTGGTTCGTGCGCCAGATCATCGACGATCCCGAAGGCGACCATGGCTGGGCGCTAGAGGGCGTGGTAGACCTTGCTGCAACGGATGAAGCCGGCGAGATCCGGCTTTCGGAGCTCACCGTCGTTCAAGGCTAGCTGGCAGGTTCTAGAAGTACGACTCCAGAACGCGACGGCTTTCCTGTGCCACATGATTGAAGGACTGTGCGACGATCTCCCCCAACGACGCATAGTCGTCGATCCGCGTGGAACTGGAGCGGTACGCCATGCCAATCGTGCGTCCCGCTCGCACGGCCCCTCCGGCAAACGTCGCCAGGGCGATGCCCGGCCGTTGACACTCGACTGATACTGCGGACAGCGGTACCAAGGTTGCGCCCAATCCCGCCGACACCAGCTGAATTACGGTGGAAAGGCTGGCCGCCCTGGTGACAGAATGGCGCGGATCATTGGCCATATCCACCGTCCGGCACAGTTCCAGAATCTGGTCGCGCAGGCAGTGCCCATCGTCTAGCAGCAGCAGATCAACATCCTTGAGTTCGTCGACTGCCAAATCCTTGCGACCGGCCAATGGGTGCCCCTCAGGCACCACCAGCACGAACTCTTCGGTGTAGAGATCTACCGTGTTGAGCCCGCCGCCTTCGCCCGGCATACCAAGGACGGCGACGTCGATCTTGCCCTGTCGCAACGCATCAATAAGAAGTGGCGACTTCTCTTCGACAATGCGCGGTTCGAGCTCCGGGGCTACGTCGTGTACAGAGTGTAAAACCTCCGGCAGGATATACGGGGCGACGGTCGGGATCATTCCTATTGCCATCGAACCCACGAGGCCGCCGTGAGCACCCCGTGCGTGAGAGACGAAAGTTTCGAGGCTTTCCAGGGTGGCTTGTGCAAATGGCAGCAGTCCTCGCCCCACTGGGGTGACAATAACCTTGCGAGTGGATCGTTCGATAAGCTGCACTCCCAAACCTGCCTCGAGCGCAGCGAGCGCTTGGGAAAGGGAAGGTTGGGAGATACCTAAATGGGAGGCTGCGGTACCAAAATGACCATGTTCGGCAATGGTCACAAAGGTGCGCAATTGGGCAACGGTCGGGCGATACTCTCTTTGAACCACATCTGCGATTCTACAGACATTCTTAGAAAAGCATAATTACACCTGGAAAAATAAATATAGGCGACTATAAATCAGCTTACGCGCAGTTCAGCGGTACCTTCGAAGGGCGATAGGTTCCCCAAGAACGCTTTGGAATCTCCCCGTAGGCGGACTGTGTAAGTCCCCGGCGGAACGTCCTGTGTACCCCACTCGATCGTTGTGCGGGTCTGCCCAAAGCTATTCTCGAAAGTGATGAGCGTGTTTTCGCTGGAATCGTCTGCCACTACCTTGCCACTTCCATCCTCGATCGTGACATAGCCCTCTCCATGACGCATGTTGTTATTGGGATTGGCCCCGACGAAGATAACCCGCGCATTCGTACCACTCTTTACCTCTGCGGGAGCCTCCAGCACATCACCGAACTTCTTCCCCATAGGCGGGGTATCCATCCACCCATCACTTCCGGGCACATTCGGGATCAAGCCTGTGAGATCTCCCGCAGGCTCTCCTACCTCAACTTCCTTGCCCTCCTTCAAGGCTCGCGCCATTTCATCAAAGACATCCTGGAAAGCTGAGAGTTGATAGTGCCCGAAGATCGTCGCCCCACCCTCGTAGTTCTGGGCCTCGTACTCCTCCGGAGTGGTGAGGTAGTGGCCATAAGCGTTGGTGTAGCCCTGCACGACAATCGAGTTCTCAGGCACGCCTAGTGCCGCGGCCACCGTCCGCTTGATTCGCAGGCCGCTAGTCACCGTCGGCTCAAATCCCAGCGAAACTAGAACGAACCCACCGAGGCGGTGAATCGCAAATGGGTGCACCTGCTGAATCATCCCGTCGATGTATCCCATCGGCAATAGGCACTCTTTAGCACCGTGGATGTCCTTAACTTCCTGTGTCGCCAACACTTTATTGAGGTCTCGCACCCAAGGGTTTCCGCCCCGTTCTCCTTCGTTGAATCCCAACAGCGGCACTCCACCTCCATCTTCTTGAGAAGACGCCGCGAAGGCAGCACCCAAGATCGCCGGACCGAGCTTGTGTTCCTTGCCATCCGGGGTGAAGCGTGAGCTTGCGACCAGTTTGGGACAGTCCACCCACCTCATCCGTCCATCGATGCCACCAGCCGACCAATCCTTGCCATCAGTCTTCGTGGCTTCCATCATCCGCTCCCCCAGGATCTGTGCGGATTCACGCTCACTTGCACCAGGCCCAGAGTTAGGCGTCAAACCCATATTCGGGGTGATGTCTCCCGGAGTCATGTTTGCAAACGCCGCGACAAACGGCGCTTCTTCCGGGTGACGGTGTACCACGCCGTGAGCCTCCTCTGTGGCCCATGCGGCGTATCCCTTGTTATCGCCAGCGATGTGCTTGTACTTATGCCCAAAGCTCGTCGGGTGCAGCGAATACCAGTTGATCAACCCCACCTGCTGTCCACCGCGCGAGACGTGCAAGGTGACACTGCGGGTATCCACGCCATTCGGAAGTTCATTCTTATCCTCTTCGGGGTTGCGGTCCCACGAGGTTTTGGATCTATTGACGCCCGCATCAGCGACCGTAGATTCCGCCACCGTCACCTCTGATGGCTGGATGTCATCATGCGCTCGGATGATGGCGGTCACGATGCCCTCGACCGTTGCCTCGAAGGTCTTCGGACGGAATCCACCGTGCGTGATATCAACCATTAGGTGCTGCGATGTACCACCCGGCGCCACGTGTGTGTGAGTGGCGGCGAGTAGCACATTGGATTGGTTGTAGAGATCGCCGTATTTTTCCTTCAGACGGCGCAGCACTTCCAAGTGGATCGACTGGAACATCAGCCCAACATCGCAGGTGACGTGCACGAGTCGGGAATTCTCGCGGGCGGCGTCGACAAAAATAAACGCCCGGGCGTATTGGCGGCGTTGAATGCCTACGGTTTTTTGCTCATCGACGGCATATCCAAACATGCCCGCTCCCCAGGGCTCGCCGGTCATGTCCGCCAAGCCTCGGCCTACATGGAGGCCCCCTCCGCTAGAGGTTGTTCCTTCTTGGGCACCTGCGCCCGACGTGGCGGCGGACGCCCACACGACAGTGCCGGTGACCGCAGCCATGCCGCGGAAAAAGCTGCGACGGCTCACTTGTGATTGCAAAGGGTTGAGCGAGCTATCAGTGATGCTGTGATGGGCGTGTTCACACATAGGTATCTCGTTTCTGAAAACTACGTATATCCATAAATGGTTTTGACGAACGAAACTTTAGACTCACCCCGTTGAAAAATGTGATGGTTTTCATACTTTAAGCAAACATTTGCCTCAATCTAAGTTCTTTTGGGGGGTGCAAGCGTCCCAAGAGATCGAGTTCTTCCCCTACCCCACTCGCTGCTAAAATCAACCTTTTCGAGCCATATAAACATGGGCATTCCAGGTTTCTCCGGCAAACAAGACGGGTGATTTTTAACAATGACGGACGCGAAAGGGCCGACTTCCTCATCTCATAAGGGGCGCCCCCGTCGACGTCCACGCAAGCGACGTCCGAAGTTTGTCCGCACGATCCCGCCGATCACCTACCCCGACCTTCCTGTCTCGGAACGCCGCGCGGACATCAAAAAGGCCATTGAGGAAAACCAGGTAGTCATCATCGCCGGTGAAACCGGTTCGGGTAAGACCACGCAGATTCCGAAGATGTGCCGAGAGATCGGCCGCGGCCGCACCAAGGTCATCGGCCACACCCAGCCGCGTCGCATTGCGGCTCGTAGCGTAGCCGAACGCATCGCCGAGGAACTCGACCAGACAATCGGCGAGGATTCTTCCCTGGTCGGTTACAAAATCCGCTTCGACGACACAATTTCCAAGCACACCGCGGTCAAACTCATGACAGACGGCGTATTGCTCAACGAGATCCAGCGCGACCGGCTACTCCGCGAATACGACACAATCATCGTGGACGAGGCACACGAGCGCAGCCTCAATATCGACTTCCTTCTCGGCTACCTCAAGCAGCTTCTGCCGAAGCGACCAGATCTAAAGGTGATCATCACCTCGGCCACGATCGACCCGGAAAGCTTCGCCAAGCACTTTGCTGACGCCGACGGCTCCCCCGCGCCCATCATCGAAGTCTCTGGCCGCACCTACCCCGTAGAGATTCGCTATCGCCCTCTGATCACCGAGCGCGAAAACCCGAAGACAGGCGAAATCACGGAAGTCGAGACCGACCCCTTGGACGGAATCGTGGCGGCGTGCAAGGAGCTAATGCGCGCCGGCGACGGCGACATTCTTTGCTTCTTCTCCGGCGAGCGCGAAATTCGGGATGCTGCTGAAGCCTTAGAAGGTGAATTCGCCGGAGCCTCAGGAGCACGCAAGGTGGATGTGCTGCCGTTGTTCGGCCGTTTGTCGAATGCAGAACAGCATCGAGTCTTCCGTACCGGCCCGCGCCGCCGCATCGTCCTGGCGACCAATATCGCGGAAACCTCCCTGACTGTGCCGGGTATTCATTACGTGGTGGATACCGGTTTTGCACGTATCTCCCGCTACTCCCACCGCACAAAAGTACAGCGCTTGCCGGTGGAGCCCATCAGCCAGGCCAGCGCCAAGCAACGCTCGGGTCGCTCGGGTCGAATCGCCGACGGCATCGCGATTCGTTTGTACTCCGAGGAGGATTTCGAGGCTCGTCCGGCGTTCACGGATCCGGAAATCCTGCGCACTCACCTTTCCAGCGTCATCCTGTCGATGGCCGCCCTTGGGTTGGGTGATATTCAACGCTTCCCATTCCTTCAAGCACCCGATAATAAGTCGATCCGGGACGGTGTAGCACTACTCCAGGAGCTTGGAGCGTTGGCGTCAACAAAGGAAGCAACGCTAACATACATCGGCCGGGACATGGCGCGTATCCCCACCGATCCGCGACTAGCCCGCATGCTGGTTGCCGGGCATGCGCAGAACATCATTGAGACGATCGCGGTTATTATCTCCGCACTGTCGATTCAGGACGTGCGCGAAAGACCTTTGGAAAAGCAGCAACAGGCCGATGAAATGCATGCGCGCTTCAAGGCGAACTCCGACTTTATTAGTCTGCTGAGGCTGTGGAACTACCTGCAACAGCAACGTCAGGATCTCTCGGCCAATAAGTTTAGAAAGCTGTGCCAGCGCGAGTTCATTCACTATGTTCGCGTGCGCGAATGGATGGATCTGGTACGCCAAATGCTCTCCGTCGTGCAAGATCTCGGCTGGAAGATTCCGAATATTCGCCACGTGCGCGAGCTCGTCTTTGAACCAGAAGCTATCGACGAGGACCTGGTACACCAGTCAATTCTTACCGGCCTGATCACCCACGTGGGAATGCGGGAGGGAAATTCCAAACAGTTCACCGGAACTCGCGGCTCACATTTCGTCGTGCACCCCTCCTCGCATGTGTCAAAGAAGCCCCCACAGTGGCTTATGGCCGCGGAGCTGGTGGAAACGTCGCAGGTCTTTGCCCGCACAGTGGGGCCGATTGACCCCAGCTGGATCGAATCAATTGCTCCACACATGGTGAAGTACAACTACTCCGAGCCGGTGTGGTCCTCCTCGCGGGGTGCGGCAATGGTGCATGAAAAGGTTCTGCTTTTGGGCCTACCCATTGTCGCGGACAGGATGGTTAATGCCTCCAAGGTGGATCGGCCTTTGGCCCGCGAGCTTTTTATCCGCCATGCCCTCGTGGAGGGAGATTGGAAGACTCGCCACCACTTCTTCTCCCACAACCAAAATCTGCTGGCCGAAGCTACTGATCTGGAGGATAAGGCTCGTCGTCGCGATATCGTTGTCGACGATCAAGCTCTTTTTGATTTTTATGACGCCCGCTTGCCCGAGAAGATCGTCTCCTCTCGACATTTCGATTCTTGGTGGAAGAAAGCTCGCCACAAGGATCCACACCAGTTGGACTTCACCCTTGAGGCACTAATCGACTCGCAAGAGGCTGCCAAGGCCGCCGACGAGTTTCCTGATGCGTGGCGCCAGGGGAGCTTGGAGTTCGAGCTATCCTATGTGTTCTTGCCGGGAGACCCCGATGATGGCATGACGATGCGCGTACCCCTGCCGCTGCTGGCGAATGTCTCCGAACCCGAAACACGCTGGCTGGTCGCCGGTATGCGTGAGGAACTCGCTGTCGCACTGATCCGATCCTTGCCGAAGCCACTGCGCACCAGCGTCGTGCCAGCCAACAATTTTGCTGCCGCTGCCCTTAAGAAGATGGTTCCCTTCGACGGCGAGTTTGGTTTTGCACTTGCAGAGGCTTTACGCGAATTAGGAGGCCAGGGCATCACGGCTCAGGACTTCGATTGGAACCGCGTCCCCGACCACTTGCGTATGCAATTTGCCGCCATTGACCGGCGGGGAAAGGTGATCGAGAAGTCTCGTGACCTGCAATATCTCCAGAACAAACTTTCTGGCCAGGTCACTTCTGCGATTGCTCAGGCGGCAGCTCGGACGAAGCCTGCAGCTCCCAGCGATGCTGCACAGCATTCACCTCAGCGACAAAAGAAGCGTGGCGGCACGTCGAGCGGTGTGCTGGCTACCGCCGAGGCATGGACAGTAGACGGCATCGGAGTGCTTCCCGAGACAGTGGAAACGGTGGTCGACGGGCAAACTCTGCACACCTATCCCGCTATCGTCGCTTCACACAGTGGCGTGACGTTGAAAGCCTTCCCCACCAAGCAAGCTGCGGATGGGCAGCAGTTTACGACCGTGCTGAACATGATGGTCAACGCTTGTACGGTATCCCCAAAACAAATGATCAAGGGCTTGCCGCTACGTCAACGTGTGGCTATGGAGCAGATCGACGGGGGCGTCGATGGGCTAGTCAGCGATGTGGTGGCTCTGGCCTGCCGAGACATGCTTATGAAGCTGGGGCCTGTGGTGCGCGACCCAGAAAAGTGCGAAGAGGTGGTGGGTGTAGCTCGCTCTCAGGGACCCGGACGCGTGCGGCAATACGTAGTAGCCCTAGCACCCGCTGTGCTGGCCGTTGCGGACATGTCAGCGGAACTGAAGGGTTGGTCGGGAGATGCCATCGAAGATATGCGTAGGCAACTCGATTTCTTCCTGGGCAAGCATGCCATCGCCCGCAATGGCATTGAGCACATGCGCCATGTTCCGCGCTATGTGGAGGCCATGCGCGCTCGATTGGAAATGATGAAGACGGATCCAGACAAGGAAGAGGATCTGGACGAAGAGGTTCAAGAGGCTTTTGATCTCTTGGAAAAGACGAAGAAGCGGCTCCCAACGGCGAGGGCTGCCTCCCCACAGATCAAGGAGGTGCGCTGGATGATCGAGGAGTTTCGAGTCAGCCTCTTTGCACAGAACCTAGGCACAGCGCATTCGGTATCCCTGCAGCGTATCCGTAAGAAATTGGAGAAGATCCGTTAGCTGTCGTTGCCTTCAGACTCTTCAGGATGCTGGGCTAGAGACTGGCGGTGGGCACGCAGCGATTCGATTTCCTGCTCGAAGTCTTCGGCACAATTAAAAGACTTATACACGGAGGCGAAACGCAGATAAGCCACCTCGTCCAAGGTTCGGAGTGGATCCAAGATCGCCAGGCCGATCTGGTTTGCGGGTACTTGGGAGCCATGTGTCACTCGAACGGCTTGTTCCACTTCGTGTGCCAGACGCTTTAATGCGTCGTCGGAGACGTCGCGCCCCTGACATGCCCGACGCACGCCCTTGATAACTTTTTCTCTACTGAATTCCTCGGTCACTCCATTGCGCTTCACTACCAACAGAACAGACCTTTCAATAGTGGTGAAGCGGGTCTGGCATTGACTGCATTCGCGACGACGTCGGATAGAAACACCCATCTCAATGGATCGCGAATCAACAACGCGGGATGAATCTGAGCTACAGGAGGGGCACAACACCCTTCTCAGCTTAGTCGCCCCTCCCCCGACACAGAAGCTGAACTATGGGATGAGAAGAGGCGCAAACCCAAGCAGCGTGGACATCACTCCAAGGGAGACCGCGGTTCCACCAGGCGAGTGAATGATTCGCTCCGTTCGTGCGCGAACTCTATCTACCCATCCCATTTGATTGTCGAACAGGCATTCGTTTGCGCCGGAGATGCGATCCATCTTGCGGCGCGGAATCAAACGCGCAACAGGTGCAGAAGAATACCCAAAGGTGTTCGAATTACCCCTAGAATCCAGTGCTTCCCAATTAGGCTTAAGAACTTGAGGCCTACGAAGTGGCGCAACCCGATCATCAGGAAGCACACGGACATGCGATGCAGACTGGACAGTAGTTGCGGGACGAATGATCGAGGTGGTCATGTGGCTACTCCTTTACAATGCGACGTAAGGCCAATCAGCAAAGCGCCTTAGCGCCTACGTCTTATTCCCTTGGCTGTTGCCCTAGTGAACCATTCACGCCCGACAGGGAACTTCAAAAATTCTGGTTTCTAGATCTTCTGTTCGAATCTCGAACACAGCACAAAATTTAGCACACATGTTCGAACATGTCTAGACAAATCTAAACTTTTTCGAACACATATACTAGAAATGCGTTCTATTTCGGGTAGTGTGGATGCAGATCGCGAAATACCGATAAAGAGACCCCGCCGGAATGAGGTATAACCGTGTCCACCGACCAACCCACCGAAAGCCCTTCCCCTCGCCCTAAGCTTGGGCGTCCTCCGAAGTCCGAGGCTGACAAGCGTGCGGAGAAGCAAGCTCAGAAGGACGGCAAGAAGCCAGCCCTAAGCACTCGCCAGCGCCGCATTCTCGAAGTCATTCGCGATTCGACGGTCATCCGCGGTTACCCGCCAAGTATTCGCGAAATTGCCGATGCTGTAGGACTGCACTCGACGTCATCGGTTTCTTATCATCTCACCCAGCTGGAGAAGCGCGGACATCTACGCCGCGATGGCAAGCGACCTCGCGCGGTTGATGTGCGCTCCTTCGACGGCGTGCAACTCCCGGCCCAGACTAAACCCACGCCGCAAGCAGCTACTCCGCCCCCGACTTCCGACGAGGGAGAGCTCATGCCAGAGGCCACCTACGTCCCGGTTGTGGGGCAGATCGCCGCTGGCGCCCCGATCCTTGCAGAGCAAAATGTTGAGGCTCACTTCCCACTACCACAGGAGTTGGTAGGTAACGGAGAGCTCTTCCTGCTGCAGGTCGTGGGCGAGTCTATGCATGATGCCGGCATCTTCAACGGAGACTGGGTCGTGGTTCGCTCCCAGGCCGTCGCCGAGTTCGGCGATTTTGTCGCCGCCATGATCGACGGTGAGGCCACCGTAAAGGAGTTCCAAAAGGATGCCGACGGACTGTGGCTTATCCCCCACAACCCCCTGTTCGAACCTATCCCTGCCGAGGAAGCAACCATCCTAGGTAAGGTCGCAGCGGTTCTGCGCAAGATTTAACTCCCCCCTATTGGTTCTGACGCCGCCGTCTCCGACCCGCTTGGCACTAAAGTAGCGCCTATGGAATCAGCAGAACGGCGCCGTCAAATAGCCTCCCTCACCGCCATTCACGGCAGGGTTACTGTGAATGAACTGGCGGAGAAGTTCGGCGTCACCGCGGAAACAATTCGCCGCGACCTCGCGATTCTCTCTGACGGCGGTGAGCTCTTCCGCATCCACGGCGGAGCGGTTCCGGCGCAGAATTTCCGTACAGACTTCACCACTCTTGCCACACGTTCAAAGGCATCTCTCGGAGCCAAGCGGTCAATCGCCCAAGCTGCAGTAAAGCTCCTTCCGGAAACAGGCAGCACCATCTTCATCGATGCAGGTACCACCACGGGCGTCTTTGCCGAGGCCATCGCCGAAGCCAATGCCACCAACGATCCCAAGCTGATGGCACCGAAGCTCAATATCGTCACGAACTCTTTCTTTATTGCCACCACATTGGCGGAATCCCCCCGTTGCGATGTCCAACTAATCGGTGGGCACGTCCGCGCCCTGTCTCAGGCTGTCGTTGGCGACCTTGCCACCCGCGCGCTCGGCGTCCTCCATGCCGATGTTGCATTCATTGGAACCAATGCCCTTACTATCGTTCACGGGCTATCCACTCCCGATGCCCAAGAAGGAGCAATCAAGCGCTCTATGGTGGCAAACTCCGACCGCGTAGTCGCTCTGTGCGATTCCACGAAGTTTGGCCTGGACTACCTGGTGAGCTTCGCAACTATCCAGGACATCAGTGCCGTCGTGACCGACGAGGACGCCCCGCAGCCCTATGTTTCCGAGCTGCGCAATCTCGGTATCGACGTCAGCTTTGGCAGCTAGTCTGCGACTCTGAACTCCTGCAATTCCCCTGCCACTACATTCGGCAAACGAACCTCTAGTTTCGTTCCCTCTGCGTCATAGTCCTCTGCAATTACCGTTCCCAGTTCGTGGACTTTGGCCACGATATCGCCGCGGTCAAAAGGCACGTGCAACGTGACATGGGAATCCAGGGAATTCAGGAACAACTCCAGCTGAGCCTCCAGCTCGGCAATCCCTTCACCTGTTTTCGCCGACACAAAGACGGCATCCGGCACTCGGTGACGTAGTTCGGCTAACACCAGTGGGTCCGCGGTATCGATCTTGTTCACCACCAGAATTTCCGGTGGCGCCTCCTGCCCGGATTCCTCGACGATCCCGCCGATCACTGTGTTCACAGCCTTGATCTGCTCCAGTGGGAAAGGATCGGAACCATCCACAACGTGCAAAACCACGTCGGCTGCCAGAACCTCCTCCAAGGTCGAGCGGAAAGCTTCAACCAACTGCGTGGGGAGGTGACGCACGAATCCAACCGTGTCGCTAAAAACCACGGACCGACCATCAGCCAGGTTTGCCCGCCTGGTGGTCGGATCCAGGGTGGCAAATAGTGCGTCTTCTACCAGTACTCCCGCACCCGTCAATGCGTTGATGAGCGAAGACTTACCAGCATTGGTGTACCCGGCGATCGCGATCTGCGGAATCGCAGAAGAATCGCGTCGCTCGCGCTTTACCTCTCGAGAGGTTTTCATTGCAGCAATTTCTTTGCGCAGCTTCGCCATCTCGGAGCGCAGGCGGCGACGGTCGGCTTCGATCTTCGTCTCACCGGGACCGCGCAGACCTACACCGCCATTGGAGCCAGCGCGTCCACCGGCCTGGCGGGAAAGCGCACCGCCCCAACCACGAACGCGCGTAATGAGGTACTCCATTTGCGCAAGCGCTACCTGTGCCTTGCCCTCTTTGGACTTCGCGTGCTGGGCGAAGATATCGAGGATCAACATGGTACGGTCAATAACCTTGACGTCGAGCGCCTTTTCCAGCGCGATCATTTGGCCGGGGCTCAACTCACCATCGCAGACGACGGTATCAGCGCCGGTCTCCAATACGACAGCCTTCAGTTCCTCGACCTTGCCGCGCCCGATATAGGTGCCAGAATCCGGCTTGTCGCGCCGCTGGTACAGCATCTCCGTCACCTCGGAGCCCGCTGTTTCCGCCAGTGCGCGCAACTCCTCCAGGTTCGCTTCCACCTGCGCAATCGTGCCAGAGGTCCACACGCCGACCAGCACGACTTTCTCCAGTCTGAGCTTTCGGTACTCAACGTCGTAGCCGTCCGATTGCTCGTCGGTGTAGGTGCTTACGCCGCGGGAAAGCCGCCGCAGGCTAGAGCGTGCTTCGAGATCGAGCTCGCCGACTGTCGGGTCAGGTGTAGGTGCGAAGGAGTGTGTAGTGTGTTCGGTCTGTTCCGTCATTAAGGACTATTTTTACCTGTCAGGGGCACTAAATAGGAAATTTGGTGCAGCGGACTAGAGTGGTTTGCATGATTCCTGAACTTCGCAGCATTGGCATGGATTTCCCGAAGTGGCAAGAAGCGCTGGAGGCCGCCTACGGCTCCGGCAGCCTCGGTGTATCAGGCGAGGTTCGCGGCGGCCAGGTTCTGCAGTTCGATGACCCCTCAGGCGCCCGCATGGTCGTCCTGGCCGTCGAGCCCTTCGGCTCCTTCGCCAGCTACTCCGGCGGAGCTGCCACCACTGCTCACCTCTCGATGCTGAATGACATCATCGGAGTACTCGATGTGGTTGACGACAGTCCGATGTTGCAGATCGCTGGGCAGCAAGCTCCCACTATCTCTTCCCTTACAGCAACGATCGCTCAGGGCCCGTTACTTGTGGACGCCCCTTCGTTGGAGTACCACCAGTTCCAGATTGGGGCTTTGACCAGCTCCGTCCGGGTCTACGCAGATTCCACGGAGTTCGCCAAGGACGGCGGCCTCAAGGTCGGCGTGGTCGATTCAAGCGGCCTCAAAGACATCAACTCCCCGGCTACGCCTCCTCATGCAACGGCGGAGATTGCTGTTGAAGCTTCCCAATGGGTCAAGAAGGTCAATGCGTTGACCGGGCAAGAGTTCTGGACTGCCACTGTAAGCTCACCGTTTGAGTTCACCGTCGTGCTACCAGCAGATGCCGTAGGTAAGGACATAAACCCCGCCAACGCCACGTCACCGCTGATCGTCGCAGGTACCGTGCAGTTCACCGCCAGCACAGTCGATGCCGCCGGGTGTGGCGGAGCCTGTGGCTCCGGCAGCTGTGGCTGCGGAGGCCACTAAAGGATCGTCTGGCCCCACGCCACGATCGCCGCAGGGCCGCGGAGCACGGATCCTTCCGCGGAGACCTCTACCTTCACTTCACCGCCTGGAACGTGCACGGTCACGGTACCGGTGGCCCGTTCGGCGTCGGCAAGGGCAGCCACAGCGGCAGCGACAGTTCCGGTTCCACACGAGCGAGTCTCTCCTACCCCGCGTTCGTGAACGCGCATGTGCACTGCTCCCGCATCGTCCAGCGGAGTGAGCACCTCTAGGTTCACGCCGTTCGGGAAGAACTCTGGGTCGAACTGCACTCGCTGTTCGATCGGCAGCTCTCTAAGCTTCTGCGCGGTCAGGTTCGGCACCACAGCGGCTAGGTGTGGATTGCCCATATCCACTCCGAGTCCCGCAACCTTCACGTCGCCTACCTGCGCGGTGGACACACCCAATACCCCCGGGGAGCCCATCTCCACGCTCACAATGGCGTGTTCCTGTTTTTCGCCGCTAACTTCATGCACCTCTACGAGCTTGCGGCCGGCGCGAGTGCCAATACCGAACTGCTCACCGGCCTGTACCTTTCCCTGAGAGCACAGCACATGGGCAAAGACTCGCACTCCATTACCGCACATCTCGGCCAGGGAACCGTCGGCGTTGCGATAATCCATAAACCATTCCTCGCCTTTTACACCCTCCGGAAGTGCATCCAGCACACCCGCACCAATGAGCGCGTCTCCAGTGGCTATGCGGATCACCCCATCACCGCCAATTCCGGCTCGCCGATCGGCGAGCTGTCGAACACGATTCTCCGTGAGATCCACCTCGACGGACTCATCCATGAGGACAACGAAGTCGTTTTCCGTGCCGTGGGCTTTAAAAAAGTCGATCATGCAGAACACTCCTTATTAGCTGCTCATTCCCAATGCCTCGGTGGCTTCGCGGACGGGGTCGGGAGAAAAGGCGTCAATCCAAAAAATTCTTTGATCCCTACGGAACCAGGAACGCTGCCGTCGAGCATAGCGCCGGGTGCCAGTGATGGTTCGCTCGATGGCCTCCTCTAAGGTGAGCTCGCCGGAGAAGTAGTCCAACACCTGGGCATAGCCGATAGCCTGTCCGGCTGTGGACTCGCGAATCAGCCCCTCGCCGACCAGCGATCGAACCTCTTCCACCAGCCCGTGGTCAAACATCTGGCGCACGCGCATTTCGATGCGGGGATTAAGCCATTCAGCGGGGGCATTCAACCCCAGCAGGCGCATGTTCCACCGGGGCACCGAGTCCTTCGGAGGCTGGGAAGCAGCAAAAGGTTTGCCCGTAAGTTCGATGACCTCCAAGGCGCGGACCGTGCGTCGCGGATCGTTGTCTTCGATAACGCGGGCCGCCTCGGGATCTATCGTCGCGAGGTGTTGATGCATAGCGGCGACGCCACGTTCATCCAAACGGCGCTGCCATTTTTCACGCACAGCCGGATCCGTCGGCGGGAAGTCCCACTCGTCTACCAATGCCTGTACATACATCATGGATCCACCGACGATGACGGGTGTTTTTCCCCGGGACAGAATATCTTCCACCGTCTCGATTGCCCCCGCCCGGTACTCCGCCACACTCGCAGGTTTAGTGACCGGCCAGATATCCAGTTGATGGTGCGGAATCCCCTGTCGCTCTTCCACTGGAACCTTTGCGGTACCAATGTCCATCCCCCGGTACAGCTGCATAGAGTCGATGTTCACCACCTCCCCATCCAGCTGCTGTGCAAGTTCCAAGGAGATTGCCGTTTTGCCGGAAGCAGTGGGGCCGACGACGGCTACAGGACGGGCAACAGGACGGATCTGAGTAGAAGAACTCATAGAAACATAGTGTAGCGCTGCGCCTGGTGTAATAATTGCTTCATTGCCTTCAATGTAGGCGATTGGCATGTTTTGGTTTTAGGTAGGAGTATTCCCACATGACTGACCCCACGAATTCGCGTCCGGTTCCCAAGCCCGGCCCAAAGCCTGGCCCGAAGCCTGGTCTGCAGGTAACTCAGCCTGGGCGTGTCACCATCCCCAAGAACGATCCGGCGAAGTTCGGCCGCGTGGATCAGGATGGTGTGGCGTGGGTAAAGACCGCCGACGGCGAACGCCAGATTGGTGAGTATAAGGCAGGCACTCCGCAGGAGGGGCTGGCGCACTTCGGCGCCCGATACGACGACCTCAACACCGAGGTCAAAATGCTTGAGGCCCGTCTGGAAAGCCACCCGGAACAGGCTCAGACCATTCGCCATGACGCGAAGATCCTGCAGCAGTCGCTCAGCACTGCCGCAGTCATCGGGGATATTCCGGCGCTCGATGCACGCCTGGAAAAAATTTCACAGCGCACCGAGACCGCCGAACAGCAGGTTGCAGAAGCTAAACAGCAGCGCCGCGATTCCGCCCTGGCGCAAAAAGAAGAGCTGCTCGGCGAGGTCGAGAGCATTGCCGCGGCCGATCCGACCACTGTGAATTGGAAGCGCAGCGGTGAGCGCATCCGCGCCATCGTTGAGCAATGGCGCGGCATCAAGGGCGTCGAGCGCTCCACCGATGACGAACTATGGAAGCGATTCTCCAAGGCTCGCTCCGAATTCAATCGCAATCGCCAGGCGCATTTCGATCAGCTGGACCGCAACCGCGAGCGAGCACGGCTGAAGAAGGAAGAACTCATTGAGCAGGCTGAGGCGCTACAGGATTCCACGGAGTGGGGTGCGACCAGCGCCAAGTTCCGGGACCTCATGAGCCAGTGGAAAGCCGCTGGCCGTGCACCCCGCAACGTCGACGATCAGCTATGGGAGCGTTTCCGCAAGGCTCAGGACGTATTCTTCGCCGCCCGTAAGGCTGACAACGCCGAGCGTGACAAAGAATTCGAGGCAAACGCGGAAGCCAAGCAGTCGCTCATCGACGAGTACTCCCCCAAGATCGATCCGCAGGCTCACGGTCTAGACAAGGCTCGTAAGGTTCTCCACGAACTACAGGAGAAGTGGGAGCAGATCGGCTACGTTCCCCGCGGTCGCGTCCGCGAGTTTGAGGACAAGATCAAGTCCCTCGAATCGCGCGTAGAGGAGGCTGCGGACGCCGAATGGCGTCGCACCGACCCGGAGGCACAGGCGCGCGTAGCACAGTTCCAGGCGAAGGCCGACCAGTTCAACCGCGAGGCCGAGGAAGCCGACAAGGCCGGCAAGTCCGCTAAGGCAGAAAAGCTCCGCGGCCAAGCTGCCCAGTGGCAGGAGTGGGCAGACACTGCTGCCGCTGCCTTAGAGGATTAGTCTTCCTGCCCAGATTCCCGCGCGGATTCTTGTTCCGCCTTGCGCTGGCGGCGAGCCTTCGCGCGGGCGCGTCGATCATCCACGATGACTGCATCCTCGCGTTCTTCAATTCCCATGCGCAACCGCTGCTGTGCAAGACGAGATTCCTCGTCCTTGTGAGCTTCCTCGCGGCGAGCTGCTGCCAAAGCTCGCTGTAGCGGGTTCTTCTGAAACACCACCGCGGATAGTGCAATAAACAGTACCGTCAGGCCAAGCAGACTAAACAGCAATGGCACAGCCGGCCCCTCGCCAGATGCAGTTGGCGGCTGGGTTTGGCGTACCCACACCGCAAACACGTTGTACCACCAGGCAACGCCAGCAAAAGCCCAGTTAGCCCACGCCACCAGCCACGACTTCGAAACGATCGTGCCGATGGTCAGCAGTATGGCAGTGAGGCGCAGCCAGGAGAAGATAATCTCCGGCATTGCCGTCTGCTCATTCTGCGCCACCGGGGTGTTAAAAAGCACGTCGAAGCCGCGCGCCTCGCCTGCGTGAGGCAGGAAGATCATTACGAGTGGCACAACGAAACCAAAGATGATCATGGGAAGGTAGCTTCCCAACACCACTCGCCCTGCGATCCGACGTTCCGCACCGCGCAAGTCGTCGCGGTACTGCGCCAGCTCATCCACCTGCTCTGGTGTGTTCGAGCTTTCGTTTTGGCTACTCACAGCCGCATCCTCCTGTGTTGCATCCGCCCGCTGTTGTCGGCTCGGGCTTCTTCAGACTCGGCATTCCTAGTCCGACGCCCACCGGCGCCGTCGTCGGAGTTTCGCCGAGCTCCGTCATATCCCCTGCCCGGGTGCGCCTATGGTTCGCTACTCCGCCGTCGGCGATGAGGAAGTGCGGCGCGGCGTCACTAATAACGACTTCCACAACGTCACCGGCACGAATATCACCCTCAGGGGTGAAGTGCACGAGTCGACCATCGCGGGCACGGCCCGAGCGACGGTGAGTGCGGTCATTCTTGCGTCCATCGGCTTGCACAAGCAGCTCTTGTGTAGTGCCAATTAGCTTGCGGTTTTCCTCTTCGCTGATGCGCTCCTGCAGCGCGAGCAGGCGCTCGTAGCGGTCTTGTACAACTGCCTTGGGCACCTGGTTCTCCATCTCTGCAGCTGGAGTTCCAGGGCGCGGGGAGTATTGGAAGGTAAATGCACTGGAGAACCGCGCCTTTTCAACCACGTCCATGGTGGCCTGGAAGTCCTCCTCAGTTTCCCCTGGGAAGCCAACGATGATGTCGGTGGTGATCGCGGCATGTGGGATTCGTTCGCGCACTTTATCCAGGATCGCCAGGAACTTCTTGGATCGGTACGAGCGCTTCATGTCCTTCAACACCTTGTCCGAGCCGGATTGCAGCGGCATGTGCAGCTGCGGGCATACTACCGGGGTCTCGGCCATGGCATCGATGACATCATCGGTGAACTCGGCTGGGTGAGGGCTAGTAAAGCGTAGGCGTTCGAGCCCTTCGATCTCTCCGCAGGCGCGCAGCAGCTTGGAGAATGCGGTGCGGTCGCGCTCGAGGGTCTCGTCGGCAAAATTAACGCCATAAGCATTGACGTTTTGACCGAGCAGTGTAACTTCACTTACGCCCTGGTCCACGAGAGCCTTAACCTCTGCGAGGATCTCCCCCGGACGGCGATCCTGCTCCTTGCCACGCAGTGAGGGAACGATGCAGAAAGTACAGGTGTTGTTGCAGCCCACGGAGACTGATACCCACCCGGCATAAGCGGACTCGCGCTTAGCGGGCAGCACAGAGGGGAATTCTTCCAGCGAGTCGAAAATCTCGACCTCTGCCTTGTGATTGTGCGCGGAACGCTCCAGTAGGGTCGGCAGCGATCCCAGGTTATGGGTGCCGAATACTACGTCTACCCACGGGGCTTTCTCCACGACGGTTTGCTTGTCCTTTTGCGCCATGCAGCCGCCAACCGCAATCTGCATCCCCGGATGCTCGTCCTTAATGGCTTTCATCTGGCCGAGCGTGCCGTAGAGCCGTTTGTCTGCGTTTTCGCGGACGGCGCAGGTATTAAACACCACCACGTCCGGCGTTGCGCCCTCGTCTGCGGGGACGTATCCGGAGTCCTCCAGCAGTCCGGATAGCCGCTCGGAATCGTGGACGTTCATCTGGCAGCCAAAAGTGCGCACTTCGTAGGTGCGAGGCTGGCTCGTTTGCGTCTGAATCGTCTGAGTCACGTGGATTACCCTACCCCTTTGATCACTGCGATTACGAAAGGGCAGATGCTCGCTTGGCGACGCCGCGCTACAGGTCCGCCACTCGGGCATCCAGCGCGTGGCGCGCAAACTGCAGAGCTAGGCCTTCCGGAAACCCTCGCCTGGCCGCCACCCCGACCACACGGCGCAGTGCCTTGTCGTATTCCTTGCGATCTGCGGGCGGGTGTTTGATGGTGGCCGCCTTCTTCGTCACTAGTTCCTGCAAGATCTGTTCCTGGGAGTCATCGTCTACCTGATCCAGCGCTTCCTCGATAACAGCCGGGGCAATACCCTTGCGCTGCAGCTCTCGGCGCAGCACAGCGACGGACTTCTTCTGATTCCTCTCCCGCTGGCGCACCCATTCGCAAGCGAAGGCAGCATCGTCGAGCATGCGGCTTTCTGTACAGCGGCGGATGACCTCCTCTACGCCCTCAGGCTCGAAGTCAGCATCCAGCAGTCGACGTCGTAGCTCCTCAGTAGATCTGGCCCGGTGGTTTATTAGGCGAACAGCCTTGGCTTTGATCGGCGCAAGTCTTTCCTCTTCCGCGGCATCTACCAATCCCCCGCCTTCGCTGGGCGAATAGTTGGCAATTGCCTGCCGTAGGGCATCGATCTTCTGTTCGCGCTCGCTACTCTTCGCCGTCATCGTCGAAATTCGGGCTCAGTTCGATCGGCTTATCTTCATCCAACTGCTCGTCGGTAGCACCTTCGCCCGACTCGTCCTTCATTTTCGCGTACGGGCCGATCTTCAACTCGCGGGCGATGCGATCTTCCAACTCGGCCGAAAGATCCGGGTTGTTCTTCAAGAACTCACGGGCCTTCTCCTTGCCCTGGCCCAGTTGGTCTCCGTCATAGGTAAACCAAGACCCGGACTTCTTGATCAATCCGGTCTCCACGCCTAGGTCAATGATCGAGCCCTCGCGCGAAATACCCTCACCGTAGAGGATGTCGAACTCTGCAATCTTAAATGGCGGCGAAACCTTGTTCTTCACGATCTTCAAACGGGTGCGGTTACCCACTACGTCCTGGCCGTCCTTTAGCGCCTGGATCCGGCGAATGTCACAGCGTACGGAAGCGTAGAACTTCAGGGCCTTACCGCCGGTGGTGGTCTCCGGGGAGCCGAACATAACGCCGATCTTCTCGCGTAGCTGGTTGATAAAGATCGCCGTCGTGCCTGTCTGGTATAGCGCACCGGTCATCTTGCGCAGCGCCTGGCTCATAAGGCGAGCCTGCAATCCGACGTGAGAATCGCCCATCTCGCCATCGATCTCCGCCTTGGGCGTCAATGCCGCTACCGAGTCCACAACAATAATGTCGATCGCGCCGGAGCGGATCAGCATATCCGCAATCTCCAGCGCTTGTTCGCCAGTATCCGGCTGCGATACCAGCAGCGCGTCAGTATCTACACCTAGAGCGCGAGCATATTCCGGATCGAGCGCATGCTCAGCATCGACGAAAGCCGCAATGCCGCCTGCACGCTGTGCCTCCGCAATCGCATGCAGCGCCACGGTCGTCTTACCGGAGGACTCTGGGCCATAGATCTCAACCACGCGACCACGCGGAAATCCACCGATACCCAGAGCCGCATTAATAGCGATATTGCCGGAGGAGATCGCCTGAATTGGCGGGCGGGTATCGTCGCCCAGACGCATGATGGCGCCTTTACCGAAATCCTTTTCGATCTGCGCCATTGCAAGCTCCAGAGCCTTAGACCGATCCTTCCCCGCCGCGGCAGTCTGCTTCTTCTTCGGTGGCATAGAGTTGCTACTCCTTACATCTGCTGTGTCTAGATTGCCTTGTTTTATTTGCGCATCCTGCGCTTCTTGCGTGATAGCTACCATCTTCTTTGCACCCCCGATCCCCTTAGACCGAGGGTGCTTCGAAAAGGTTCATAGATAGTTGTACTCGACCATGCGGACAACCATCGTTCCGACACACACCCTACACGAACCTTTGTTCGATTGTTTAATCAATTGCCCTAGCGACTCACAACGTAGGCGTCAATAAGAAACAACCAGCAACACTAGATATCCTCACCTAAACGGCGCTCTTCCGGAACATCGAAGTCCTCACATAAAGCGATCCATACATCGCGCGGATCATACCCCTGTTCGATTAGCGCTGCGGGCGTATCCCCCAGGGAACTCAGCACATGGGTATCTGCGATAAAAGCGCGGAAGCTATCGCCGAATTCCCCCTCGGTTAGTCGGTCAAACTCTGTTCTGCGCATAGCTCCCCAATCTACACCCCCGTCCCCCCACACTTCTTGAACAGTGTTCAAGTCTGAACGCAATCCCGATTAATATGGCATTTATGTCAACCTCCGAAACTACAAAATTCAAAGCGGTAGACCTCGCATACATTGCTGTTTTCGCCGCACTTATCATCGTCCTCGGTGGCGTACAGTTTCCCGTCGGTATCTCCGGCGTGCCTATCGTTCTCCAAAACATGGGCATCGTCCTCGCCTCTCTCATTCTCGGCTTCTGGCGCGGCGGCCTGGCCACCACCCTGTTCATCGCCGTCGGCTTCGTTGGTGTTCCCAACATGGCCGGATGGAAACCCGCCGCAGCTGCCGTCGCCGGCCCCACTGTCGGATACATCGTCGGCTACGTCATCGCCGCCTTCGTAATCGGCCTTATTGCCCAATACGCGCCGCGCAACTCTAAGGGCCGCGCCACAGTGTTCTTCCTTGCTGGCATCGTAGGCGTGATCATCCAATACATCTGCGGTACCGTCGGCCTCATGGTTCGCCTCGATTACGGCCTCGGCACCGCGCTCGCTACCAATGGCCCGTTCATCCCCGGAGACCTAATCAAGGTAACGCTAGCCGTCGCCATAGCCCTGGCTGTGACCAAGGCAGTCCCCGACCTGCTGCCGACCAAGCGCAAGGCCTAAAATGCCCGTCATTGAGTTTGACCAGGTGGGCGTCACTTTCGACGGCACCGCAGGTCAACGTACCGTTCTGCACGACATCACCCTGACATTAAGCGAACGACGCATCGGCATTATCGGCTCCAATGGTTCCGGAAAATCCACGCTAGTCCGGCTCATTAATGGCCTGGCCGATCCAACAACCGGACAGGTTCTCGTCGATGGCCTCAATGTCACCAAACGCGGACGCCAGGTGCGCAAGAAGGTCGGTTTTGTATTTAGCGACGCCGACAACCAGATCATCATGCCGACGGTTGCCGAAGATATCGCGTTTTCGCTGCGTACGATCTCCAAGAACGGCCGCGAGCGAAGCGAAAAAGTCGAGGCAATGCTGCATGACATGGGACTGGAGCACCTAGCTGATGCCTCGCCACACTTTCTCTCCGGCGGTGAAAAGCAATTGCTAGCTCTCGCTTCCGTACTGATCGTCGAGCCGGAACTGGTGATTGCTGACGAACCCACGACTCTGCTCGACCTCGGCAATAGGCGCATGATCGCCGCCACCCTGGCTAATCTCCCACAGCAGCTGATTGTGGTTTCCCACGATCTGGAGCTTTTGGAGGACATGGAACGAGTGCTGTGGATCGATGAGGGTACGGTACGCGGAGATGGGCCTGCGGACAAAGTTATCGCCGACTACGTGGCTAGTTTCGGCGGATAGAGGCACAACCGATGGCAAAATCACTACACATCCATGTGCCACTATCCGTCTATCACCCTGGGAACTCCCCGGTTCACCGCGCACCTGCGGGCTTAAAAATTTTTTTGCTGCTCATTTTCCTGGTCGGCAGTGCCATCTGGGCTACCGAGCTATGGCAAGCCACAGTGGTCGCGGGCATCACGGCACTGTGCTTTCTCGTGGCGCAGATTCCCTTCAAACTCGTGCTGCGACAGCTTGTTGCACCGTCGCTGCTGCTGGTCGCCTTCGCGCTATTGCTGTGGTGGCAACGTGACTTCTCCACAGCGCTGACCTATTTTGTCGTGATCCTCTCCGCAGTATCGATGGCCACGCTTCTAACATTGACCACGACCATCGTGGCACTCATGGACGCGGTGGAAGCAGGACTTCGCCCATTGAGCCGGATTGGCCTGCCGGTGGAAACTATCAGCCTTCTCATGGCGCTGACTATCCGCCTCATTCCCTTGACCGCTCTAACGGTCAACGAAGTGTTAGACGCAAGAAAAGCACGGGGCGCATCGCGCTCCGTGCTGGCCTTCGGCGTGCCGGTGATAGTCCGCAGCCTCTTGCGCGCCCGCCGTCTAGGCGAGGCACTGAAATCCCGTGGGGTGGGTAACTAGCTCTCGCCGCGTAGCTGACGCATACGTTCGGCGACAGCGTCCTGGCTGACGGCCCCTGCCTGTGGCTGGGCCTGTTCAATGGCTTGCGGCTGCTTCTGGCCGCTATTCATCTCCGCGCGAATCTGCTCCAGACGGGAATGACCCGCCATCTGGATACCTGCACGCTCTACCTCAGCCATACGTCCCTGAACGGAGTTCTGTGCGAGTTCGGACTGTCCGAGGGCATTGGCATAACGGCGCTCAATCTTCTCGCGCACCTGATCCAAGTTCGGGGTGCCATTGGCAGCAACGGCATCCATCGACTTCAGGGAGTCAGCGACCTTTTCCTGCATCTTGGCCTGCTCCAGCTGGCTCAGCAGCTTGGTACGCTCCGCCGCCTTTTGCTGCAGCTGCATGGAGTTACGCTCAACCGCCTGCTTGGCCTGTGCCGCCTGCTGCAAGGACTGGTCGTGCAAGCTCTTCAGATCTTCCACCGACTGCTCGGCGGTCACCAGCTGGGCCGCAAAAGCCTCGGCAGCATTCTCGTACTCCGTTGCCTTCTGCTCATCGCCCTGCGAGCGAGCCTTATCGGCCAGGTTCAGCGCTTGCTTGGTGTTAGCCTGCAGCTTCTCAACTTCCTCGAGCTGGCGGTTCAGCTTCATCTCCAGCTGACGCTGGTTTCCAATCACCGCAGCGGCCTGTTGGGAAAGAGCCTGGTGCTGCTTTTGTGCTTCGGCAATGGCCTGTTCAATCTGAATCTTCGGATCGGCGTTCTCTTCGATCTTGTTGTCAAAGAGTGCCATCAGGTACTTCCACGCCTTCACAAACGGATTAGCCATGGGGGTTCTGGCTCCTTTTAAGGGGTTTAAGGGTTAAAAAATTTTCGTTTTACGCGAATGATTCTAACAAGTTTAGGGGTCGTCTCGCCCTATGTACGTGCCCGTTCCCCTGCACTCGTCGCCATGTTCGCGGCCAGCTCTGCCGCTGCGGCATCCAGTGCCATCATCGACGCTGCTTCCAAAATCACCGAAGCCACCGATACCGCCATCGCGTGGCACACGCTGGCCAGCAGCTCAGAGGAAACTTCCTTGCGTCCGCGTTCCAATTCGGAAAGATATCCCGGACTGACGTTCGCCAACGCAGCCAATTGCCGCAGGGTGAAACCGTTGTTTGTGCGGTATTCCTTCAGCGTCGCCCCCAACGCTTCACGCAGGAGTGGCTCATCCGCCGGCATCCGCTCGCTCGGACGCTCAACCGCTACCGTATCCATGACCATCGTATTGTGACTCATCAATCATCCCAACGTCTCTGGCGGCGAATTTGTTCCCGCCAGTCTACTCGCTCGCTAACTCCATCGCGCGGATTGCGCTGAACTGGCGAATCTTCGCCCTTAACTCCACAGAATCCAATCCGGCGAACTCGCCAGCCTCACGCCTTTGGATGAATTCCGCATACAGGTTCTCCACCCTCGCGCCCCGCGAGCTATCAAAAATGCCAATAAACACCTCGCCCACCGGATGACCGTCCTGGGGATCCGGCCCAGCAACTCCTGTGAGTGCTACTCCCACATCGGCACTGCATCGCCCAGCTACACCCTCTGCGAGCTCAGCCGCCGTCTCCGCAGACACCGGCCCGTGCTCTTTGAGAGTCTGTTCACTCACTCCCGCTAGGTCGTGTTTGGTGTCGGTCGCATAAACAATGACGCCACCTCGCAGAACCGCTGATGCCCCCGGTACCTCTGCAATAGTGGCCGCGCATAGACCTGCAGTGAGGGATTCAGCCGTGGCAATGGTTCGCCCACTGCGGGTGAACTCGGTGACCAAATGCTGTGCGGCCAGGTTCACGGGCATTTAGGCGTTTTCCTTGCGTGAGTCGAGGATGTACTGCACACCAGTGACGACTGTTTGGACAACGGCCACACCCATAACGATCATCGCAATGGTCTGTACCACCCCGCCGAATGGGAGGATATAGAGGAACACAGCCAGAGTCTGCAGCACGGTCTTTAGCTTGCCGCCCTTCGAGGCGGGAACGACGTTGCCCTGACGAGCCAACACCATTCGCCAGACGGTAATTCCCAACTCGCGTACAACAACAATTGCCGTTACCCACCACGGCAGCTCGCCGAGAATATTCAGGCTGACAAAAGCCGAAATCATCAATGCCTTATCGGCAATTGGATCCGCGAGCTTTCCGAAGTCGGTGATGACCTCGTAACGCCGCGCTAGAAAGCCATCCAGCTGGTCGGTAAACATCAACAGGCAAAAAGCCAGCAGTGCCCACCAGCGGTGCGCCCGATCGCTTTCTGCCCCGGCGATCTCCCAATCCCCCGAAGTCAGAATCAACCATAGGAACACCGGGATCAGAGCAATGCGAACGCACGTGAGGACATTCGGCAAACTCACGCTATGGACAAACGTTCCAAACGAAGATCGCGGTGCTGAAGTATTCACAGATACCTATCCTACCGCGGAGGTCTCTTCGTTTTCCTGTGCCTTCTTCTTGCCCACCGTAAGGCTCAGCACTGTTGTCACAATCAGCACGCCCACAATCGTCAGCAGCGATACTTCCACGGAAACCTCAGGAACCGACAGCCCCTGGCCGCCGTTAATAAACGGCAAGTTGTTTTCGTGAAGAGCGTGCAAAATCAGCTTCGTTCCAATGAAGGCCAGAATGATGAATAGACCGTAGGACAGGTACACCAGACGATCCAGCAAGCCATCCAGCAGGAAGTACAGCTGCCGCAATCCCAGTAGTGCCAGGGCGTTAGTCGTGAACACAATGTACGGTTCGCTCGTAATGCCGTAGATGGCAGGGATGGAGTCGAGTGCAAACAGCACGTCTACGAATCCGACGGCCACCAGGGCAATGAAAAGTGGCGTCAGTACCTTCTTGCCATTTTCCTTGAACCACAGGCGATCCGACTCGTAGTGATCCGAGACATGAATAAACTTGCGCACTGCCTTGATAATCATCATGTCTTGCGGATCCTGCTCCTCCTCACCGGAGATCTCATCCCACAGCAACTTGGCGGCCGTCCACAGCAGGAAAAAGCCGAAGAGGTAGAACACATCGGACCAAGCCTCAATAATCGCTGCACCGAGGGCGATGAAAACACCGCGCAGGATCAGCGCCAGGGCGATGCCGATGAGCAGTACCTTTTGCTGGTACTTGCGGGGGATCTTAAACGAGCTCAAGATCAGCGCAAAGATGAAGAGGTTATCGACGCTCAAGGCCTTCTCGGTGATATAGCCTGCGAAGAACTCCATGCCGTGCTGGTGTGGATTGTCCGGTTCACCCCAAGTCAGCCACAGGAACCCACCGAACAAGCAGGCCAGCGCGATATAGAAAAGGCTCCATAGCGCCGACTCTTTCATCGATGGTTCGTGGGGCGTCTTGACGTGACTATAAAAGTCGAAGACAAAGAATCCGGCTACCACCGCAATGGTGATGATCCAAGTAAGAGCATTTACTTCCATTAAAAATCCTCCGGTCGTTAAATGGCGTCACTAAAAAGACCGGAGGTCTCCCCTGCCCGTTCCACCGAAGTGACGAGCCGACATGACCGGGAGGATTAAACCTGCCGTGTTGACGATCAATGTCGAGGGCGCCGAAGAATTTGGCGTAAGGGTACTCCCCTCCAACAGTCGATAACCTTACACGAGTCCGCTCGGCGGGTTCGCAGAGACCACGCGAGTGTCGGAATCTGAGTCGTCGACGCCGTCGGATTCAACGGCGGCAGACGCCTCGGCGTCCATGACCTCCTTAGGCGCATCCTCGGGGTTAGCCCCCTTGATCATCCACAGCATCGTCTCAAGCTCTTCCGGCTTCACCAGCACCTCGCGTGCCTTGGAGCCTTCAGAAGGTCCGACCACACCGCGGGTCTCCATGAGGTCCATTAGGCGGCCGGCCTTGGCAAAACCAATGCGCAGCTTACGCTGCAGCATGGATGTCGAACCGAACTGGCTGGTAACAACCAGCTCCACGGCTTGCAACAGATCTTCCAGATCGTTGCCGATATCCGGGTCAATATCCTTCTTCGCCTCTGCGGCCTTGTCCTCAGTCACGCCCTCCCTATAGTCGGGCTCAGCCTGGGTCTTTGCGGCCTCGACAACAGCGCTGATTTCCTCATCGGTGACAAAAGCACCCTGAATGCGCTGTGGTTTGCCGGCTCCTTGCGGGATGAACAAACCATCGCCCATGCCGATCAGCTTCTCGGCACCACCCTGGTCCAGGATCACGCGGGAGTCCGTCGAGGAACTAGTGGCGAACGCCAAGCGGGAAGGCACATTCGTCTTGATCAAACCGGTGACCACGTCGACGGAAGGGCGCTGTGTTGCGAGCACCAGGTGGATACCTGCAGCGCGGGCCTTCTGGGTAATGCGCACAATCGAATCTTCGATCTCGCGCGGGGCAGTCATCATCAGGTCGGCGAGCTCGTCCACCACGCACACGATGTAGGGGTACGGACGGTACTCACGCTCGGATCCCAAAGGAGTCGTGATCTCACCGGACTTGACCTTGCGGTTGAAGTCCTTGATGTGGCGCACGCGGCTGGCCTTCATGTCCATGTACCGCTGCTCCATCTCCTCCACCAGCCAGTTAAGGGCCGCGGCGGCCTTCTTCGGCTGGGTGATGATGGGCGTGATCAGGTGCGGAATGCCCTCGTAAGGGGTCAGCTCCACCATCTTCGGGTCCACCAGGATCAAGCGAACCTCGTCCGGAGTCGCACGGGTCAGCAGTGACACCAACATCGAGTTCACAAACGCCGACTTACCGGAGCCCGTAGAACCGGCCACGAGCAGGTGCGGCATCTTCTGAATAGAGTGCGCCACAAAGTCGCCCTCGATATCCTTACCCAGGCCAATGACCATCGGGTCGTGGTCGGAAATCACCTTAGGTGCTTCCAGCACGTCGCCTAGACGCACCATCTCGCGGTCGGAGTTGGGCACCTCGATACCCACGGCAGACTTGCCGGGGATAGGGGTGAGCAGGCGCACGTTGTCAGTGGCTACTGCATAGGCCAGGTTGGATTGCAGGTTGGTGATCTTGGAAACCTTCACACCCGGGCCCAGTTCGACCTCGTAGCGCGTTACTGTCGGTCCACGGCTAAAGCCATTCACCTGCGCATCGACATTAAATTCCTCGAATACATCGGAGATCGCCTCGATCATCCGATCATTCGTTTCGCTGCGGGTCTTCGGCGCGTCGCCGTTGAGCAGCAGGCCCGTTGAAGGCAAGGCGTAGTCGCTGTCCTTCTTTACGACGCCCTCAGGCACATCCTCTTCCAATTCCGACTTGGGCGTCGAGGCTGGAATGGCCGATGCATCTATGCCGGAACGAGCGACAATAGCCTGTCGCACAGAATCGCGAGAATTGGCGACCGGATCCTTTTTCGCCCGTGGCTTGGGTTGTGGCTCCTTCTTGGGCTCAGACTTAGGCGTGGGTGCTGGTGCTGGAGCCTCCGTCTCGTCGTCATCCAGTAGCTCCGCAACATCCTGCACCTGGGGTGCGGGCTTCTTCGGCTGGGGCTTACGCTTGCGCTTCTTCGGCGTATCCAGGACGAGAGTCTCATTCGAGTCGTCTTCATCCTGTCTAGTCTGAACCGGGTAATTGTCCATCGGGGTTCGACGTGCCGCGCGTGTGATCTCGTGATCTACGTGACCGTATTGGTCATCCTCGTCAAAGGAGTCATAGTCCTCGGAGCTGTCGACATTGCCAGAACTCCGCCAATTTCCGACCCCCAGGAAATCAGCAGCCAGGTTGTAGATCTGCTTTACGGTCAGTCCTGTGAGCTGCAGCGCACCATAAACAATGGCCAGAAGCAGCAACGGAATAGCGAGGTAGGTGCTGAAGCCGACTGCCATCGGCGTACCAATGGCCTGACCGACCAGACCGCCCGCAGCGGATTTGCCCGAAGCGTCCGTGGGCTGTCCGGCAAAGAGGTGAATCAACCCCAGCATCGGTAGCACAATGAGAGCCGTCCCCAGCCACAGACGAGCCGTCGAGCGTTGGGTTCTTTCGACGCCCACCATCAGTACCCAGGCGGCGAATGCCATGGCGATGGGGACGACGTATCCACCCGCGCCAATGATCCAAGTCAGCAGTCCAGCAATTCCATTACCCACTGCACCACCAACACCGAACCACAAGGTTCCGGCAAGGATCAGAGCTACCGCGAACACTCCAATCGCGGCGCCGTCGTAGGAACCTCCAATGCGCGCTGGTTCGTTGCTCATGTTGGGATCTTCGGCACTGAAGTCGGCGTCGAAACCATCGTCCTCAGTATCCGGCGTCCAGTCGTCGCTGGCGCGAGCACCACGACGCTTGTCAAGCCTTTTCGCTTGACTCGATCGAGATCCTCGCTGGCCACCCCGCTTGGAGATCACCTGCGTTTCCGCCTCCTCTAGAAAATCTGCATCGTCAAAAGTGTCAAGGTCGCTTGCGTTACCGCGGGAAGCGAGGCGACGAGTCAAGCCGCCAATCCCGCGCGCTGCACCGCTAAAGGCCGAGCCAAGGGAATGACCCACCACACCAAAGGCACTGCCGGTGCGTTCAAAGTCCCCCGTGTCACCGAAGCCAGAGTAGCCTGAGCTGACCGGCGAAACGGCACGAGTGTCCTCGAACCCACCGCGCCGGCTGGAGCTCGGTCGATTGGCGTGCGAACCCCTACTGCGGGGCGCTGAGCTACGAGAGCGACTAGTGACAGACATGGCCACCACTTTAGTCGCAGCAATCACAGTAGTCACATGAGCAACACGCGCTTTGTTCTAAAAAGATCGCTAGAAGATGTGTCGCTTAATGCGAGCTACAGTAGCCTCGTCCCCCGGTGTGAGCGTGACGTTAGCCGCAGAATCGCGGCCATAGAGCCATAGCAACAGCTCCCCGGCGTCACCGCTCACCCGTACCTCGTCGGGGGTATCGGCTCCAGCCCGCACCACTGCTGCCTCCGCGCCATCCGTTCGCTCTATAACGACGTGGATGCGTGAGGAGCGCAGGCAGAACTTCGCCATCTTGCTTACGGCTTTCCACAGGCTCTCTCGGGCAGAATTTGCCAAATCACGCGGAGAGTTATCCCCTCCCCCACGTCGCAGATCCTCATGGTGAATAAAGTTCTCTGCCAGGTTGGCGTATTTGTCCGCCAAACGCATTGGATTCCACGTGGGCGGGCCATTGCGGTACATCTCCACCAGCTCGGCAAATGGCTTGGACTCGTAGTCGTGACTTACGGTATCCAGTCGATTCGCCAGCCCTTTAAAGAACATGCCGGCAGCGGCATCTGGACGATACTCGCGGATCACCAAATGAACCGCTAAATCACGTGCAGTCCAGCCCTCGCACAACGTAGGTGCATCAGGACCGGACTGCTGTAGAAGATCTGCCAGCGCTTCGCGCTCTGCTTGGGAGGTACTTACGTTATAAGGTTCCATGCCACCCAAGCGTAGCGAAAAGCTAGATGGACTCGCGGGCTTCTTCCTCCTCGAGCTCTTCAACGATCTCGGAGCTCATCGGGACGACGGTCGGCACGATCATCGGCTTGCGGTTCCACTTATCAGAGATGAGCTTGCCCACCTTACGGCGGATTGCCTGGGCCATGCGATAGGGATCGTTCTCTCCCTCGCCAGCCAGGTCGATCATCACATTGTCGACCTTCTCCTGGATTTCCTTCAGCATGTCGCGCGCGTCGTCGGAGAATCCCTTGGCCTGGACGCTCGGCGCCTCCAGCGGACGACCGGTGCGGTTGTCGATGACAGTGGTGATGGAAATCAGGCCACCCTCGGACATCGTCGTGCGGTCTTCCAGCACGCTGCTGTCAATGTCACCCATGCGGGTGCCGTCGACGTAGAGATTACCGACGGTAATCTGGCCAACAACCTTGGCGTGACCATTATGGAGATCCACGACCACACCGTTTTGTGCCAGTGGAATGTTATTCGGGTTCACACCAGTGCTGATAGCCAGTTCCTTGTTGGCGCGCAGGTGTCGCCACTCGCCGTGTACGGGCATAGCGTTGCGCGGGCGGGCAGCGTTATACAGGAATAGAAGCTCACCGGAGTAGCCGTGGCCAGAGGTGTGCACCTTAGCGTCACGACCAGTAATGACGGTTGCGCCGATCTGAGACAGCATGTTGATTACGCCAAAGACCGCTTCCTCGTTACCCGGAACCAGGGACGAAGACAGGATGATCAGGTCGCCATCGCGAACGGTGATCTGACGGTGCTCACGGCGTGCCATGCGGGACAGAGCCGCCATCGGCTCGCCCTGTGTACCGGTCGTAATCAGCACGACCTTGTGGGGAGCCATCCTTGCGGCGTCGTCCATAGAAACGATAGTGCCGCGTGGCACGTTCAAGTAGCCCATGCGCTCGGCAATTTCCATGTTGCGGATCATCGAGCGACCGTTGAAAGCAACCTTGCGGTTGGCTGCCACGGCAGCGTCCACAGCGGACTGCACACGGGAAACGTTAGAGGCAAAGGAGGCGATAATTACGCGCTGCTTGGCGTCACGCACCAGGCGCTTCAATGTCGGCGCAATATCTGCCTCGGACCCGGATACGCCCGGGGTAGTCGCGTTCGTCGAGTCACACAGGAACAGATCCACGCCTTCGTCGCCAAAGCGAGACAGCGCCGGCAGGTCGGTCGGGCGACCGTCCAGCGGGGTCTGATCCAGCTTGATGTCACCAGTGTGAACCAGCAGACCAGCACCGGTCTTCAGGGCAATGCCCAGGCAGTCCGGGATCGAGTGGTTCACAGCGAAGAAGCGCAGATCGAATGGTCCGCGACTCTCGTGCGAGTTCTCATCAACCTCGATGAGCTTCGGACGCTGACGGTGTTCCTGCGTCTTCGCCGCGATCAGAGCACACGTGAAGCGGGAGGCAATGATCGGGATATCGGCTCGCTGCTTCAGTAGCCATGGAATAGCGCCGATGTGATCCTCGTGGCCGTGGGTGATGACCAGCGCTTCCACGCGATCCCACTTGTCCTCCAAGTAGCTAAAGTCCGGCAGGATCAGATCCACGCCAGGCTCGCCGGAGCTCGGGAAGAGCACACCACAGTCGATAATCAGCAGGCGACCTTCGTACTCGAAGACGGTCATGTTGCGACCGATTTCGGAGATACCGCCCAGCGCAACGATGCGCAGGCTGCCCTTTGGCTGCTTCGGCGGCTTCGGCAGACGCTGTGTCAAGTCAGCACCCTGCATAGCCTTCAGAGCGCCCTTGCGACGGTCGCCCCCACGGCCACCGCGGCCACGGCCTTTATTGTTGCCGCCATTACCGCCGTTACCACCATTGCCACCACGGCCACGGCCGCGGGAGCGACGGTTCCGGTTGCGGTTGTTGTTCTTGTTGCCGCCACCGTTGTTACCGCCATTATTTTCGCCATTGCTTTCGCTGTTGTCGCCGTTGTTCTTAGCGACGCCACCGTCGTTGAAAACGGTCGCAGCCTCAGCGTTGGAGACAGCGGTGTTATCCGATTGTGCTTCCGCTTCCGCGCTCGGCGGAGCGGCCTTCCGAGTCACCTTGCGGCCTCGGGAACGTTGTTCAGTCATATTTTCCCTATACCCCTGCTGTCTGCAGGTCTTGAGCCAGCTGATCCATCTCAGCGGCGGTTGGTTCGATGATGGGCAGACGCGGTGCACCCACGTCCTTTCCCTTTAGCTTCAGTGCTGCCTTCGCGAATGTCACGCCCCCGAGGCGAGCCTGTGCCTTCTGCAGCGGCTGCAGTTGCACTGCAATGCTACGGGCAGTGGCGATATCGCCAGCGTCGAACGCATCCCTTAGTTCCTTAAGCTGTCGCGTTGCCACATGGCCAATCACGGAGATAAAGCCGGTGGCACCTGCGGCCAGCCACGGCAGGTTCAGCGGGTCATCGCCCGAGTACCACGCCAGGTCAGTGTTCTCGATGAGCTCCATGGCTGCGGCCAGGTCGCCCTTGGCGTCCTTCACAGCGGCGATCTGCGGGTGATCGGCCAGTCGGCGCAGGGTTGCTGGCTCCACCGGAACGACGGAACGGGAGGGAATGTCATAGACACACACTGGAATATCCACTGCGTCCGCAACAGTCGTGAAGTGCTGGTAAATACCCTCTTGGCTGGGACGGGAGTAGTAAGGAGTCACAACCAGAAGAGAATCAGCACCGGCCTCCTGCGAGGCGCGGGACATTTCTACGGTGACAGCTGTGTCATAGGACCCGCTTCCGGCAATCAGCTTAACGCGGTCGCCGAGCTCGGATCGTACTGCTCTGAGCAGGTCAAGCTTCTCGGTCGCACCCGTGGTGGGTGATTCACCGGTGGTACCGGCCAAGACCAAAGAATCGCAGCCCTCATCCACGAAATGGCCTGCTAGTGCCACGCCCGCGTCCAAGTCGACGGAGCCATCCTTCTTAAAAGGGGTCACCATCGCAAGAGAGATAGTTCCGAAGTGTGCGGATCCCCTTGTTGCTGCGTTACCTGTACTCATGACTTCCCAGACTACCTTCCTTCGCGAGAATCTCACGTATTTGGGTGCTTTTCCTTGCGTTTAGATATTGTCTTGCACTCGCTGTGCACCAAATGAGGCGAATTACCCTAAGACTCCCCTACATAAGGGCTCGTTGCCATTTCCCCGCCATCGTGCAGCTGGGTGATCGAAAAATCCTCGAACACATTCGGCGCCACTGCCTGCAGCTGCCGGAGACATGCCACCGCAATCCGGCGAATCTCCGGATCGGCGTGCTCGGCGGCGCGCATGGCGATGAAGTGTCGCCAGCTGCGGAAGTTACCACTCATAACGAAACGAGTCTCAACGCAATTCGGCAGCACCGCTCGGGCCGCCTGTCGCGCTTGCTTGGTGCGCAGTACGGCGTTTGGTTCCTCCGCGAAGTCCTCGCCGAGGCCGTCCAATATCTCCCTGTAGGCGTCATATGCCACATCAGCGGCCTGCAAAAACAGCTTTTTGAGATCCGCATTGTTGGCTACAGCCTCGGGCACCACCACACGTGCCTCATCCGCGGGCACATAACGCTGCGAGAGCTGGCTAAAACTGAAGTGCCGGTGGCGCATAATTTCATGGCTGCAGGAACGCGAAACTCCCCGCAGGTACATCGATGCACTGGCATGCTCCAGCAGGGTGGTGTGCCCGACGTCCATGATGTGTCGCACATAGGCCGCATTCGTGGCTGTGTGGGGATTGGGCTTATCCCACGTCTCGTAGCAGGCTCTTCCTGCAAACTCGACTAAGGCCGCGCTGTCTTCAGCGTCGGTGTGCCAATCCAGATCTGCCACAGGGTGAAAAGCCGTGTGGCCAACCAGATCTATCTGTAGGGGTGCAACGGTAGCCATGGACTAGGCCTCTGCACCGCCGTCGAGGCCTAGGAACTTTTCCAGGCCAATTGTCAGGCCAGGGTTTGCACCAATCTTTTCCACGCCGATCATGATGCCGGGTACGAAAGACTCACGGTCGTAGGAATCCTGCTTGAGGGTCAGGGTCTGCCCCTTCGTGCCGAAGATGACCTGCTCATGAGCAACCATGCCGGTCATACGTACAGCGTGGACAGGCACGCCCTGGACGTCTGCGCCACGTGCGCCGTCGAGGGACTGTGTTGTGGCGTCGGGCTGCTCAGCAAGACCTGCGGCCTTGCGGGCGCGGGCAATACCTTCTGCGGTGTGCACAGCCGTGCCAGACGGAGCATCCACCTTGTTCGGGTGGTGCAATTCTACAACCTCGGCAGACTCGAAGAAGGGCGCGGCAATCTCCGCAAACTTCATAGTCAGCACAGCGGAGATAGCAAAGTTCGGGGCAACCAGCACACCAGTCTGCGGAGCATCCTGGAGCCAGCCGCGAACGGTGTCGAAGCGCTCCTCGGTCCAGCCGGTGGTGCCTACTACCGCGTGCATGCCGTTCTTGATGCAGAACTCGAGGTTGCCCATCACTGCATCGGGAACAGTGAAGTCCACCACGACCTCAGCTTTGTTGTCCACCAACGCCTGGAGGTCATCGCCATGGTCGATGGCAGCTACCAGCTCGTGGTTCTCGTCAGCCTCCACGGCAGCCACAACGGCACTGCCCACGCGGCCTCGAGCGCCCAATACACCAATGCGAGTCATGAAATAATCACTCTTTCCAGCTAGTTTGCGACTAGTTCTCTTCGACCAAAACCAGGGAGATCTTGCCGCGGTTGTCGATATCCGCGATCTCCACTTCGAGCTTGTCGCCCACGGAGACTTCGTCTTCGACGCGCTCGATGCGACGGTCCCCACCCAGGTTGGAGATGTGGATCAAACCGTCCTTGCCCGGCAACAAGGAAACGAAAGCGCCAAATGCAGTGGTCTTCACGACGGTACCCAAGAAGCGATCGCCGACCTTCGGCTGCTGTGGGTTAGCGATCGCATTGATCTTTTCTTCTGCCTGACGTGCAGACTCGCCGCCGACAGCGGAGATGAATACCGTGCCATCGTCCTCGATGGTGATATTCGCACCAGTTTCCTCGGTGATTTGGTTGATCGTCTTACCCTTCGGGCCGATAACCTCACCGATCTTGTTCTGGGGGATGGAGATGCTGGAGATGTGCGGAGCTAGGTCGCTCATGTCATCAGGCGCGTCGATAGCCTCATTCATCAGCTGCAGGATCTCCAGGCGCGCGGTGCGGGCCTGTTGCAGAGCCTCCGCCAACACGTCGGAGGGGATGCCGTCCAGCTTCGTATCTAGCTGCAGAGCCGTCACGAACTCGCTCGTACCGGCGACCTTGAAGTCCATATCGCCGAAGGCATCCTCGGCGCCCAGGATATCGGTCAGGGTGACGTACTTGTCCTTGCCGTTCTTGCCGACCTTGCCCGTCACTAGGCCCATAGCGATGCCTGCCACCGGAGCCTTCAGCGGCACACCCGCGTTGTACAGGCTCAGCGTAGAGGCACACACGGATCCCATGGAGGTCGAACCGTTGGAACCAAGAGCCTCAGACACCTGGCGGATAGTGTACGGGAAGTCATCACGGCTGGGGATAACGGGCGTCAATGCGCGCTCCGCCAGAGCACCGTGGCCGATCTCGCGACGCTTCGGGGAGCCCACCCGGCCAGTCTCACCAGTGGAGTACGGCGGGAAGTTGTAGTGGTGGATGTAACGCTTCGTAGTCTCCGGACCCAGCGAGTCGATCTGCTGCTCCATCTTCAGCATGTCCAGCGTGGTCACGCCCAGGATCTGGGTTTCGCCACGCTCAAACAGCGCGGAACCGTGAGCACGCGGAATGAGCTGCACGACGATACCCAGGTCGCGGATCGTGGTGCTATCGCGGCCATCGATGCGGAACCCCTCCTCCAGGATGCGGCGGCGAACCACTGCCTTGGTTACCTCGTTGTGAGCGGCTCGAATCTCCGCCTCTCGCTCCGGGAACTCCGCCAGCAACTCGTCGACATTTTCCTGCATGTTCGCGGCCAGAGCCTCATCGCGCTCCTGCTTATCCGCGATGGCCATGATGTCTTCGAGTGCGTCCTTTGCCTCCGCCTCAACCGAGGCATAGACATCCTCGCCATAGGGCGGGAATAGTTCAAACTCACGCGTCTCGGCGTCCACTGCCTTCGCCAGCGCAGCCTGTGCCTCGCACAGCGTGGCGATGAACGGCTTCGCGGCCTCGATACCCTGCGCCACGACTTCTTCGGTCGGAGCCGGTGCACCTTCGGCGATGCGCTCGACAACCGTGTCGGTCGCGCCAGCCTCTACCATCATGACGGCCACGTTCGGCTCACCGGCATTGGCGTTCCTGCCACGACCGCGACCACGACCGCGGGAAGGCTTCACAGGCTCAGTGACGCGGCCGGCGACAACCAGCTCGAAGATAGCCTTCTCTTCCTGCTCACGCGTCGGGAAAGCGATCCACTGACCTTCTGCATGATCCTCATCCACAACCAGTGCCATGCGCACGCCGCCAACCGGCCCGGAAACCGGCAAACCGGACAGCTGAGTGGAGGCCGACGCGCCATTGATAGCCAGCACGTCATAACGATCCTGCGGATCCATCGACAGTACCGTGACGATGACCTGCACCTCATTGCGCAGGCCACGTACGAAGGTCGGACGCAGAGGTCGGTCGATCAGGCGAGCAGCCAGGATCGCATCCGTACCCGGTCGACCCTCACGGCGGAAGAAGCTTCCGGGAATGCGGCCGACGGAGTACATCCGCTCCTCCACGTCGACAGTCAGCGGGAAGAAGTCGATTCCCTCGCGTGGTTGGCGGGACGCTGCGGTGGTGGACAGCAGCATCGTGTCCTCATCCAGGTACGTCGTCACTGCGCCGTCTGCCTGGCGGGCCAGCAGCCCGGTCTCGAAGCGGACGGTGCGGGTACCGAAATCGCCGTTGTCGATGGTGGCTTCTGCCTCCCACACCCCGGCGTCCGGGTCGACGAGCTCTGCTTGAATGTTCTGCTTCTTCGTACTCATGATGGAGTTTCGCAATCGCCTTTCTGCGTTACCTTGCGTTGCACACCACGGCGGCTCACTTTTCGTCTGGTCTTCGGTGCCGACGCCACCACCGTGGAGATTTATTTCACTATTCGATTGGCTTTTAGTATTTAACCGGCACCAAGACTAGCACGAAGTAGCACAAACGCCCGCCACCTCGTCGCGGTAGAAGCGACTTTGAGGTGGCGGGCGTGTGATCTAGGAGTGAGCCTTAGCGGCGCAGACCCAGGCGCTCGATCAGGGAGCGGTAACGATCAACGTTGTTCTCGGCCAGGTACTTCAGCAGGCCCTTACGACGACCAACCAGCAGCAGCAGGCCGCGGCGGGAGTGGTGGTCGTGCTTGTGGTACTTCAGGTGCTCGGTCAGCTGACGGATACGAACGGTCAGCAGTGCGATCTGAGCCTCCGGGGAGCCGGTATCGGTCTCGTGCAGGCCGAACTCCTTGAGAGTCTCGGTCTTCTGTTCCTTGGACAGTGCCATGGATGAATCTCCTTGATAGTTATTTCAGTCCGCGCGAAAAGTTACAGTGGCGACTACCGCAGACCACAGTCGCTCAACCTGGGGGATATTAGCACGGGGTTCAGTGTTAACCCAAAACGCTAGCCTTAAATGCCTAGCCTTACATGCCTATCCCAGCGCCTTGCGCGTCTGGGTGACATCGCGGCCAATGGCCTCGATTAGCTCGTCCAACGAGTTGTAGGTTTCCATCCCCCGCAGGCGGTGGACAAACTCCACGGCGATGTCGAGACCATATAGGTCAGCTTCGTGGTCGAGGATAAAGCTCTCGACGCTGCGCGGTTCGTGACCGAACGTGGGGTTAGTGCCCACAGAAATCGCGGAGGGCATGCGCTCACCCACCGGCATGGTGCCCACGGTGGCTCCAGAAGCAATGCCATGACCAGGCAGCACCGTCACATAGCCGGCGTAGACACCATCGGCGGGCAGGGCGAATTTCTCGGCAAAGTACAAGTTCGCCGTAGGGAATCCCAAAGCCCGTCCACCGCGGCCTGCCCCGTGAGTCACTTCCCCAGACACCCGGAAGTTGCGACCTAGCGCCTCATTCGCCCCCTCCACGTTGCCTTCGGCAAGCGCCTGGCGGATCCAGGTAGAGCACACCACATGGTCGCCGTCCTCCAAGAGCCCCAGAACGTCCACGCGCATTCCGCGCGCCTCGCCCAGCTCCTGCAGCATTGCTGAAGTGCCCGCGGCCTTGTGCCCGAAAGTGAAGTTATCCCCCACCACCACGGCCTTCGCGTTCAGAAGTTCCACCAGTACTTTGTCTACGTATTCCTCAGGCGACCAGCTGGCGATCTCCTTTGTGAACGAGACGACGACCACATGATCGATACCGTACTCATGAGCCAATTCGGCGCGTCGCCGCACGCTAGACAGCAACGGCGGAACGGCAGACGGCCTGAACACTACCGTCGGATGTGGGTCGAAGGTGAACATCACGCTCGGCACTCCTCGCTCATGTGCCAGCGCAACGGCGCGCTTTACTAGTTCTTGGTGCCCACGGTGCACACCGTCAAACACGCCGATGGTCACGACGGTGCCACCAGCGGCTAGATGCTCGGGAATTCTGTCCAGTCCGTACCAGATACTCACGTCAAGCATGCTAGTCGATACTCTGTGAGTATGAATCAACGCAGTACCCCTTCCATCCTGAGCCGCTCCGGCGTGGTTTTGGTCGATAAGCCCTCCGGACCTACCTCACACGACATGGTGGCCAAGCTCCGCCGGATCATGGGTACGCGCCGGGTTGGCCATTCGGGAACCCTCGATCCCCTGGCCACGGGGCTGCTAGTTGTGGGCGTCGAAAGAGGAACAAAGTTTTTGGCTCATGTCGTCGCGCACGATAAGCGCTACGAGGCGACCGTGCGTCTCGGTATGGCAACGCACACCGACGATGCACAGGGAGACATAACCTTTACCGCCTCGCCGGAGAAGTTGGCGACTCTTACCGAGGAGCAGATCCGCACGGCCTTCGCTACTCAGATCGGCGACATCATGCAACGCCCCACGTCCGTCTCCTCCATCAAGATCGACGGCAAGCGCGCCCATGAATTAGTTCGCGAGGGACACGAGGTCGTTTTGCCGGAGCGCCCCGTTACCATCTTCTCGCTGGAGGTACACGACGTAGTTGTTAATGACGCCCCCTCTTGCATCGACGTCAGCATTTCCGTGCACTGTTCGAGTGGTACCTATATTCGGGCGATTGCACGGGACGTGGGTGCTGCCTTGGGCGTGGGCGGTCACCTGACAATGTTGCGTCGCACATCGGTGGGGCCTTTCGACATTTCAGAGGCTCGCACGTTGGAGCAACTCGACGCGAACCCTACGCTCACGCTAAACCTGGACGAAGCTATGGTTCGCTGCTTCGCCACACGAGAGATCAGCGAGTCTGAAGGCGTCGACCTTTCCCTGGGCAAATGGCTCGAGCCGGTGGGTAACAAGGGCGTTACCGCAGCGGTCACCCCATCCGGGCACGCGATCGCGCTGATTGAGGAGAAAGGAAAGCGTGCCGCCAGTGTCTTCGTCGCCCGCCCTGCGGGCCTTGCCTAGTTAGCCGGCACAGCTGCCGCAGTGATGACCAAGCCGTTGCGGATGATCCAACGCCCCTGAATAAACGGCACCGGAACCGGACGAGCCAGCAGATACGAGGTGAAGGTTCCGTCGGCGCGCAGATCAATATCGGCCTGGTCGAAATCCAAGAAGCGATGTGTCAGAGGGAACCACGCCTTGTAGGTGGCTTCCTTCGCACTAAAGAGCACCGTGTCCAAAAGCTGAAGATCGTTGGCACGCATTGTGCGGCGAATGCGCCGTTGTTCCCCCGGCCGGGCGATGGTGTTGAACACGCCCTCGGGTAGAGGAATCGCCTTTTCCGCGTCAATTCCCACTGAGGCCCAGCGGCGGACAGGTGCCAGCAACGCAGCGCGGAAGCCCGCTGTGTGCGTGAGCGAACCGACTACGCCCTCGGGGAACAACGGCATGCCCCGGGGGCCACGGAGAATCGGCGGGTGGGCATCCATAAAGTTCTTCAAGGCTTGGTGGGCGCACCACCGGGAATCGCCAAAGTCAGCCTTGCGACGATCCACAGCTCCACACACCAGCTCTTGCTCCTCAGCTGAGAGTGCATGGAACTGGCTTAGATCCCCGGCCTCGTTATGCAGTTCGGCGCACGCAGCACCGCGAGGCAGCAATCCGCGCGGAATGGTCGGCTGCTGTGCGCCGAAACTCTCCACGACGGCTACATCGTCGAGATCCGTAATTAGGGTTCCGTTCTGCCTCATGCTGTCACCTCCTCTAACTGCTAGCGCCAACTGCTATCTACGGCTACCGGATAGGGCCATAGTTTCTTTTCCAAGCGGGGCGGAAGTGTGACCTTCCGCTCTCTCGGGTAACCGAGTGAGACCTCGGTGTGCGTTACATTGCCGAGCGAAAACTCTACCGGAATATGCAAATGCCCATAAACCACAACATCCGCTTCATAGCGTTGCGGCCATTCCTGTGTGTGCCGTGTACCGGACCAAAGGCCGATCTCCTCGTGCTTTACGTTGACCATCGTCTCGCGCACCAAAGGCCAGTGATTGACCAGGATTGTTGGCCCTTCCACTGCCGCCAGGCGCCGCACTGAGTAACGCAGTCGCTCGCGGCACCAGAGCACGATGTCCTCGTAAGGGGCAATCGCAAAATCATCCATGAGCACTATGCCTTTGTCCCGAGCTGCGGCCAACGCTGCAGTGGGCGTCATAGAAGAATCACGCCATGAATGGTCATAAAGGGTGAACAGGGGTGCGACAGTGCGACCGGCGAATGTCGGGAAAGGATCTTCCGGTGTAAGGACTCCCAGGCGCTGCGCCGTGGCGATGACGGCATCGTACTTGGCGCGGCCATGTACGCGGTCACTCGTGCGACTGAACAGCTCATGGTTGCCAGGGGTGTAAATCACCTGTGCAAACCGACTTTGAAGCAGACTGAGAGTGCGTTCGATGGACGGCAGATCCTCGGCGATGTCGCCGGCGACGATCAGCCAGTCTGCTGGATCCGTGGGGCGAACGAGATCACATACCAGGTCCTTGTTGCCGGGAGCACGGACGTGTAGGTCGCTCACCGCCCACAGCGTGCGGGGCATCGGGTACTCCCCTCTCCAGCTCAAGTCACAAGTGTTAACAAGCGTAACACTAGTTATCCCACTTATCGCCACTAAAGCGCCAGCTGACGAACATCAAACGGATCACGATGAAGGCAAAAAGGCCCCACCACACGCCGACCAAACCCCAGCCAAACGCCCAGGACAGCCACACTAAAGGGAGGAAACCCGCTAGTACCGAGATGATCGTTGCGGTACGCAGGAATGCCGCATCCGCAGCGCCCAACAACACGCCGTCCAGCGCAAAAACCACGCCCCCGGCCAAGACCAAAAGCACCAGCAGCCACCACGGACCGCCAATGGTAGCGAGCACATCGGCATCCGTCGTAAAGATGCGCGGGATGACGTGCGCCCCCGCCGCCAAACCAGCGGCCAGAATCAGCGATGCCGCCACGGAAAACCGCAGCACGGACACGCCTACTTTGCGGGCCGCCACAAACGACCCAGCTCCCAGGGCCGCACCCACCAGTGCCTGCGCCGCGATTGCGACGGAGTCCAAAACCAAGGTGAGAAAATTCCACAGCTGAAGCAACACCTGGTGGGCGCCCAAAGGCGCAGGCCCCATACGCCCTGCCACCATAGCCGCAGAGATAAACGCCGCCTGGAAGCTCAGGCTGCGCAAAATAAGATCACGCCCCATCGCCAGTTGAGAACGAATCACCAGCCAATTGGGAGCTAGAGACTTCCCATCCCCCTCCGCTCGCCAATGCACGACCAGAGCACCGAGGAAGCACGCCGCGGTAATACTCTCCCCCAGAACATTCGCATACGCAGATCCCACCAACCCAAAGCGCTGCACCGACAGTGGGACGATCACAGCCATCGGTATCACGCCGGCAAGCGTGAACCACAGTGGCAGCTTAGTATTCGACATCCCGCGCAACCAGCCATTGCCTGCCATGGTGAACAACACCGGGATGATGGACCCACAGGTCACTCGCATCCACTTCGTGGCCTCGGAGACCACGGCGGCGTCACTAGTAAACAACCCCATAATCTGCGGAGTAAAGGCGAAAACCAACACCGCCAGCACGGCTCCCACCGCCAGCGCGACCCACGTGGCCTGCAACCCCTCGTAGATAGCGGCAGCGCGGCGACCTGCACCGTAATGACGCGCAGCGCGAGCCGTCGTACCATACGAAAGGAAGGTTAGCTGAGTAGTAACAGTGCTAAGAACAGTGGCGCCCGCAGCCAATGCGGCAAGGTCGGTAGCGCCCAGCCGACCAACGACCGCCGTATCTAACAGCAAGTACAGCGGTGTGGCCGCCAAAACAACGAGGGCCGGCCAGGCCAATCCCAAAATTTTTCGGGCATCGGCCTGGCCGGCAGTAGCGTCTTGTTTAATCAAGACTTGTACGGATCCTCGTCACCCGCCGGACGGGCGCCGGCGGACTGCGCACGCAGAGCCTCGTCCTGAGCCTTCGCTTTGGCCAGCAGCTCCTCAAAGTGCGCTGACGCCTCCGGCACAGTGTCCAGGCTAAAGCTCAAGGTCGGGGTGAAGCGCACGCTCAGCTGATCGCCAACGATTTTGCGCAGCTGTCCCTTCGCCTTGGTCAAGGCCTCCTCCGCCGCAGCGGTATCCGGCTCCGCGTCCACGGTCTTACCACGCACGGTGTAGAACACCGTCGCGTCGTGGAGGTCGCCGGTGAGGCGCGCGTCCGTAATGGTCACGAATTCCAGGCGCGGATCCTTAATCTGCCGCTCAATAGCCGTGGCAACAATCTGCTGGATGCGCTTGGCCATGCGTGCAGCACGTGCGTGATCAACCATGAACCTCTCCTTGTAACTCGAGCACCCTTAAGTGCGCGGGATCTCGACCAGCTCGAAGACCTCGATGATGTCGTCGACCTGGATATCCGGGTACGACAGCACCATACCGCACTCGTAACCTGCGGAGACCTCGGTGACATCGTCCTTTTCGCGGCGCAGTGACTCGATCGTCGCCTTCTCTGCCACGACACTGCCGTCGCGGATGAGGCGGATCTGTGCATTGCGGCGAACCTTGCCGGTTTCCACCATGCAACCTGCGATGAGGCCCACGGAAGAAGCCTTGAAGATCTGGCGGATTTCCGCCTTGCCGATCTCGCGCTCCTCGTAGATGGGCTTCAGCATGCCCTTCAGCGCTGCCTCAACCTCTTCGATTGCCTTGTAGATAATCGAGTAGTAGCGAATATCCACGCCCTCGGCGTTAGCTACCTCGGTAGCCTTACCTTCAGCGCGTACGTTGAAGCCGATGATGACTGCGTCCGACGCCGCGGCCAGGTTGACGTTGGTTTCCGTCACCGCACCGACACCGCGGTCGATGATGTTCAGATCCACTTCGTCGTCGACCTCGATCTTCAACAGCGCGTCTTCCAGGGCCTCGACCGTACCTGCGTTGTCGCCCTTCAGGATCAGGTTCAGGGTGTTGGTTTCCTTCAACACCGCATCCAGATCTTCCAGGGATACACGCTTGCGGTTCTTGGCCTGCATGGCGTTACGGCGACGTGCATTGCGGCGATCGGCAATCTGGCGAGCGGTGCGGTCCTCGTCAACAACCAACAGGTTGTCGCCGGCACCGGACACGCTGGTCAGACCCAGAACCTGTACCGGGCAAGACGGACCTGCCTCGCTAACGTCACGACCGTGTTCGTCGATCATGCGGCGCACACGACCGTGGGCGTCACCAACGACAATCGAATCACCCACGCGCAGCGTACCGCGCTGCACGATGATGGTAGCGATCGGTCCGCGACCACGATCCAGGTGAGACTCGATAGCCACACCCTGGGCGTCCATGTCCGGGTTTGCGCGCAGATCCAGCGAAGCATCTGCGGTCAGCAGAACAGACTCCAGCAGCTGGTCGATGTTGGTGCCCTGCTTTGCAGAGATATCCACGAACATCGTGTCGCCGCCGTACTCCTCCGGAATCAGGTCGTACTCGGTCAGCTGACCACGGATCTTGTCCGGCTGGGCGCCTTCCTTATCGATCTTGTTCACCGCAACCACGACAGGGATGTCAGCGGCCTTGGCGTGGTTAATCGCCTCTACGGTCTGCGGCATTACACCGTCATCCGCAGCGACCACCAGGATCGCGATATCGGTAGAGTTCGCGCCGCGAGCACGCATGGCGGTAAAGGCCTCGTGACCCGGGGTATCCAGGAAGGTGACCAGGCGATCCTCGCCCTCCATGTTCACGGAGACCTGGTAGGCGCCAATGTGCTGGGTAATACCGCCGGCCTCGCCGCCACCGACGTTCGCCTCGCGAATCGTATCCAACAGTCGAGTCTTACCGTGGTCGACGTGACCCATGACGGTAACCACCGGAGGACGCTGAGCCAGGTCTTCATCCTGGCCTTCGTCCTCACCGAACTGCAGATCGAAGGATTCCAGCAGCTCGCGGTCCTCGTCCTCTGGGGAGACGACCTCGACCTTGTAATCCATTTCCTCGCCGAGCAGCATCAATGTCTCGTCGGAGACCGACTGAGTAGCGGTCACCATTTCGCCCAGGTTGAACAGAGCCTGGACCAGTGCTGCTGCATCTGCGTCGATCTTCTCTGCGAAGTCCATCAGGGATGCACCGCGTGCAAGGCGAATCTTTGCGCCCTTGCCGTTAGGCAGCTTCACGCCGCCAACGACACTCGGCGCCTGCATTGCCTCGTACTCGTTGCGCTTCTGACGCTTCGACTTGCGTCCCTTACGCGGGGCACCGCCTGGACGGCCGAATGCACCTGCGGTGCCGCCGCGACGCCCACCGCGTCCACCGCGCGGGCCTCCCGGACCACCAGGGCCACCGGGGCCGCCCGGTCCACCATGGCGTCCACCACGACCGCGTCCGCCGCCGAAGCTATTGTCCGACTTCGACGGCATTTGTGCGGGATTCGGGTGGCTCGGCATCATGGCCGGCGACGGACGACGACCGCCGCCCTGCTTTGCACCGCCCTGCTTTGCACCGGTCTTACCTGCACCTGGCTTCGGGCCGGGCTTCTTGTTGCCCGGTCGGCTACCCGGACGCGGCATATCCCCAGGCGCTGCCTGTCCACCGCGCGGACGCGGAGCAGGTTCACCGGAAGAGAACGGGTTGTTGGCCACGCGTGGTGCGCGACCACCCGGCTTCGGGCCCGGCTTAGCCCCCGGCTTTGGTCCTGGCTTGGCACCGGGCTTCGGCCCCGGCTTTGGAGCGGGCTTGGGTGCCGGCTTCTCGCCCGGCTTCACGGTGGAGGTGGGCTTGGTGCCAGCGTTAGCAACCGGGTTGGTGCTCTTAACCGGCTTTGGTCCCGGCTTGGGGCCAGGCTTCGCACCAGGCTTCGATGCTGCCTTCGGCCCCGGCTTCGGGCCTGGCTTGGCGGCGGGCTTTGCTGCGGGCTTAGCAGGCTCCTTAGCGGACTCCTGTCCTACCCCGTAGTGCTTCTTCATCTTCTTCACAACGGGCGGCTGCACCGTTGAGGAAGCGGTCTTAACGAACTCGCCCTGTTCCTTCAGGGTGGCGAGCAATTCCTTGCTCGTCACTCCGAGTTCCTTGGCCAACTCGTGTACGCGTAGCTTTCCGGCCACTACTCTCCTTCATGTTTGCGGAGCCGTAGTGCGCTCAAGCGTGCAGGCTCACCTGCAGCCGGGCTACGTACGACTCCCGTACTTGTAGATACTCATCGCTGATGCTGCTTCATCGCGTTCTCATCAGTGTTCGTTGTTCTTCATGTCGACGTAAGTTCCTCGTCCTTTTCGTTGACGCCCACTTTCGCGGTCGTCACGTATTCTCCACTGTTACTGGCAGTGTGACGATGTAGTCACGTACAGGGTCTGCATCCACGTTGGCGGATACCCTCAGCGCACGGCTGAAAGCCCTACGCTTGACGGCGATTTCCCATGCCTCCACAGTCGGCGTGATCCATGCGCCTCGCCCGGGCAATTTCTTTTCCGGGTCAGGCACGACCTGAATCCCTTCCGCGCTTTGATGTACAACGCAACGGAGCAGGTGATCTATTCCCATCACCTGCTTTGTTGCAATGCACGTCCTTAGCGGAAGGTGCTTGTCTGTGGGGCACTCATGGGATACCACCTGTCCAGTGTATCGCGCCGCCCGCGGAAACGGTTAACTGGGTGTGTCCTCCGCGGCTGCGTCGGTCTCCGAACGAATGTCGATCTTCCAACCGGTCAGACGCGCTGCGAGGCGAGCGTTCTGCCCTTCCCGACCAATGGCTAGGCTGAGCTGATAATCCGGAACAACGGCGCGGGCGATCTGCATCTCCGGGTCGGTAACCTTCACGCTGACAATCTTGGATGGGGACAGGGCATTGCCGACAAACGTTGCCGGATCATCAGAGAAGTCAATGATGTCGATCTTCTCCCCTCCCAGCTCGTGCATGATATTGGAGACGCGCTGTCCGCGAGGCCCAATGCAGGCTCCCTTCGCGTTGAGCCCCTTTAAAGTGGATCGCACGGCGATTTTTGTGCGGTGGCCAGCCTCGCGTGCCACGGAGACAATTTCCACGGAACCATCGGCCACTTCCGGCACCTCGAGAGCGAAGAGTCCCTTCACCAGCTCTGGGTGGGTGCGGGAAAGGTTGATCTGCACCATGCGGTTGGCATTGTTAATCACGTCCGTGACGAAGGCCTTGACGCGCATGCCGTGCTCCAGCTTCTCGCCGGGGATGTGCTCGGCAGGCAGGATCTGCCCGTCCTGGCCTCGCGCCTCGGTGCCCAGGTGCACGACGGTCACGCCGCGCTCATTCGCACGAGCATCAGCAGAGACCACTCCGGAGACCACACGGTAGCGCAGCTCGGCGTATTCGTCGTAGCGGCTCTGTACGCGGGCGGAGTTGATGCGGTAGCGAATTGCCTCCCGGACAGCCAGCGCGCCGTCGCGACCGAAGTTCTTCGGGGTGTCATCGATACGACCGGTGACATTGCCTTCTTCGTCTTTTTCCACCTGGTAGATGGTGACCTCGCCGCTAATGGGATCAATGTCCACGTCGACTGGCCCCGTGAAGTGGCTGTTTGCGCGATACGCCTCGCGCAGACCCCGTTTAACCCCCTCTAGCAGGTCATCGAAATCAACCGACTCCTGCTTTTCGACTGCGCGCAGCGCTGCCATATCAATATTCACTTGTTTCTCCTAGTTTTCGGCCGGACTATCCTGCTGGTCTTCCGCACCCGACAATCCATAGGCCTCGATCGTCAGTCCAACGAGGTCGGCTTCTGCTGCCGGAGCTGGTGAGAATTCCACTTCTACCACCGCACCGGCGACATCTGCGAATCGCACGCGGCTTACGCTGGGCTGTTTCTTATCAGGTGTGATCAATACGACATCTTCGCCATCGACCTGCGCGATGCGGCGCAGTCCCTGCTGTGTACGCACAAGGCGCCCAATGTTGCGCACCCAGTGGCGCTGTTCTGTCAATGGAAAGTCGACGCCAGGTGTCGATAGCTCCAGGGTATACCCCGGCCCGAAGCTCATCTCGCCTTTCGCTTCCGACTCATCCAGGTGGGTCGACACCTCCCGGCTGAGTTCCTCCAGCTGATCCAGATCCGGTCGTTCTGCACGTGGGTCGGCAGTATCCACCGCAATGCGGATCGCCGATTTTGCCCCGGCTTTGGTGATCTTGATGTCCTCGATCACCAATCCGAATTCTTTAACCAGCCCGCCCAGCGAGCTTTCCAGCTGCTCTTTGTGTGGAAATGCCATGACCACGGAGTCTAGCAGGCAACACCTTCTAGTAGACTTCTAGTCCTGATGAATAAGACCAGCTCTCGCTTTTCCCGCCAGCCCCTTTCTCGCCGTCGTTTCCTCGGCACCAGCGCACTTCTTGGGGCGGGGTTGACACTGTCCGCCTGTGAAACCGGGTTGGCGTCATTTTCCAAAGAGCCAGAGCCCAACGAACAGCTTGTGCGATTGGCCGCCGCGATCAAGAACTCACAGCGAGACCCGAAGTGGTCAAAGTTCCTCGGCAAGCAGTATGACCTTGTACAGCAAGAAGCGCTTCGACAGTGCGGTGTAGACAAGGACGGTAATACACCTCAACAGTGCAAGGAAAAATTTTTAGACGCCGATAGCTCACAGGCCGATCAGGGTATCTCCTTGAAGGAGGCCTACGAGCGCGCGCTGGATGGTGATCAGAAGGGGCTCGTCGCAGGTCTTTACGCAGCCTATGTTGCCGCAAATCAGAAGATGTCTCAGACCAACGCCCATCCCCCGCGCGTTTCCAAAGAAATCGCAGATGGGTTTTCTGACGCCGCTGCCGAGTTCGGCACTGTCTTGACGCTCACTTATGGCGCCATTTTTGCTACTGGAGTAGCTCTCGCGAAGGACGCCACCCCCGATGGCAGCGCCAGCATTCAGGAGATCGCCAATGAACTCCGCACGCTACGGGATCAATGCATCGACGTTCTCGAGGAGCTGGGGGCGGAAGTCCCCGCACCGGAGCCCGGATACACCCAGGGCAAGGCAGATAACATGACAGCCGCGGCGGGGTATCTCTACCCCACTATCTTGCCCATTTCCGTGGAGCTGCGGCGCATATCAGCCCAGGCAACCAACCCCCAGGCCGTGGAGTTCGCCACTGGCTGGCTCAAGGCGACTGCCTGCGACGAGGCTGTCCTGGAACGACTCCAGGGCAAGGATCCGCGAAAGATTACTCTCCGCGGAGAGCCCGCTTAACCTCAGCCAACGCATCCGGATAGTCGACCTCGAAGGTCTCCCCCGTCATCCGGTTGCGGAGTTCCACCTTGCCATTGGCAAAGCCACGGCCTACGACGACTACCAAAGGCATACCCAGCAGTTCGGAGTCCTTGAACTTCACGCCCGGGGAAACCTTCGGTCGGTCGTCGAACAGCACCTCGAGACCATCGTTCGACAAGGTCTCCACCAGTTCCACCGCAGCCTCACCTGCGGCGGCATCCTTGTTGGCGATGACCACGTGCACATCAAAGGGCGCAACCGCTGCGGGCCAACGCAGGCCGGAATCGTCCAACATCTGCTCGGCAATCACGGCGACCAGGCGGGACACGCCCACGCCATAGGAGCCCATGGTCGGTACTGACTGGCGGCCTGCCTCGTCTAGAATCTTCACATCAAAGGCCTCGGTGTACTTACGCCCCAGCTGGAAGATGTGGCCAATCTCAATGCCGCGAGCCAGGGTCAGAGTGCCCTTGCCATCCGGCGACGGGTCGCCCTCCAACACCTCGGCGGCCTCGACGTACCCGTCCGGAGTGAAGTCGCGGCCTGCAACCAGCCCCACGACGTGGCGGTTCTTCGCGTCTGCGCCGGTGATCCAGGAAGTGCCCTCCACCACGCGCGGATCAGCCAACATTCGTACGCCGTTGTCCGCCAGGCTCTTCGGCCCAACGTATCCCTTAACCAGGAAGGGGTTCTTCTTGAACTCTTCCTCACCGGCCAGCTCAACCTGTGCCGGTTCCATGGCTGCTTCGAGGCGCTTCATATCTACCTCGCGGTTACCGGGCACCAACACACCGGCCAGGGATTCACCACGCGGGTTGCCTTCCTCGTCCAGCGTCGGATCGTTAACCTTGACGACGATGCACTTCAGAGTATCGCCAGCCTCCACGGCACGACCGTCAATGGTGACGCCCTCGCTATTGGCCCATTCCACCAGAGCTTCAATGGTTTCGGCATTGGGAGTGTCGTATTCCTTGGCCTCCGGCTGACCCTCAATCGGGCGAGTCGGCGGCACCTGCGTCACCACAGCCTCTACGTTCGCGGCATAGTCGCTGTCAGTAGAGCGCACGAACGTGTCCTCACCGTTGGCAGCCACGGCCAGGAATTCCTCGGAAGCGGATCCGCCCATGGCGCCGGAGGTCGCCGAGCAGATCGCATATTCGATACCCAGACGATCGAAAATATTTTGGTAGGCCTTGCGGTGCAGCTGATAGGACTGTTCCAACCCCTCGTCGTCCATATTGAAGGAGTAAGAATCCTTCATAATGAACTCACGGCCGCGCAGGATGCCAGCGCGCGGGCGTTCTTCGTCACGGTACTTCGTCTGGATCTGGTAAAGGATTACCGGGAAGTCCTTGTAGGAGTTGTACTCAGACTTCACGATGGAGGCGAACATTTCCTCGTGCGTCGGTCCCAGCAGGTAATCCGCGTCTTTGCGGTCCTTTAGCCTGAATAATGCGTCGCCGTATTCGACCCAGCGTCCGGTCGTGTCGTAGGGCTCGCGGGGCAGCAGCGCGGGGAAGGAAAGTTCCTGCGCTCCGATGGCATTCATTTCCTCGCGCACGATTTTTTCAACGTTGCGCAGAACCCGTAGACCCAGCGGCAACCACGAGTACACGCCGGGGGCAACGCGGCGGATGTATCCCGCGCGTACCAGCAGCTTGTGGCTGGGCACCTCTGCGTCTGCGGGGTCGTCACGCAGGGTCCGCAAGAATAGTTGTGACATCCGAGTAATCATGAATCAAGACTTTACCTTTTCCCCCTTTGACTTGTGTCGTTCGGTGGGGGTTTAGCTAGTCTTTGGGAATGCTGGTTGTGCTTCCCCCATCCGAAACCAAGGCTCCTGGTGGTACTCTGCCCGCCGGCGCACCGCTGCACTTCCCGGAGCTCAACCCGATCCGCGAAGAGCTAACCGAGGATCTGGTAGACCTGTGCACCGCTGAACCGGACGTTGCCCTGCAGGTTCTCGGGCTGTCCGAAAAGCTGCGCGGTGAAGTCGATGCCAATCAGATTCTCCGCACCGCCCCGACGATGCCCGCGGTACACCGGTACACGGGTGTGCTCTACGATGCACTCGATGCGCCTTCTCTAAGCGACGCCACCACACCTCATTTAGCTATTGGCTCCGCACTGTTTGGCCTAGTGATGGCTGAGGATCCGATCCCCCACTACCGACTCTCCGGAGGCACCAAGCTGCCGCCGGGAACCACGTTGAAGAAGCGCTGGGGTTCCGCCATTACCGAGGCGCTCGAACGCGCGGAGGAGGAACACGGCCTGGTGGTCGATTTGCGCTCCGGAGCGTACCAGCAACTGGGGAAGCTAAAGTCGGCTGTCACTGTGCGCGTCGAGTCAGTGCGCCCGGACGGCAGCCGCAAGGTCGTCAGCCACTTCAACAAGCATTACAAGGGTCTGCTAGCTCGCGCCCTGGTTCAGCACCCCGTAGCTTCCTCGCCTAGTGAAGTCGCCGACATAGCCCGTACCGCCGGGTTTAACGTCGAGGAAACGTCCACGGAACTCGCCCTGGTGGTCTAGAGCCCTGCCACCTCGCCGATCACATACACCACCGGGGAGGTCACATGGTTAACCTCGAAGGTTTCCGCAAGAGTGCCGAGTGTGCAGCGGAACCCGCGTTGCTGTTCCGTGGTGCCCTCCTGAATCACAGCTGCCGGAGTGTCTGCGCTTAAGCCCCCGGCCTGGAGTTCTGTAGCAATGGCTGCGACATTGCGCACGCCCATGATTACGCACAGTGTGGCTTTAGAGGCCGCGAGCGCTCGCCAGTCCACTAGGCTACGAGAGCTATCCGGCGCCACGTGGCCGGAGACCACGGTAAACGCGTGGACCACTCCGCGCTGTGTAACCGGCACGCCGATAGCAGCGGGAACGCTCACTGCACTGGTCACGCCGGGGATCACCTCGCACGCGATCCCCGCGGCCGCGCATGCCTGAACCTCCTCGAACCCCCGCCCGAACACAAACGGATCTCCGCCCTTGAGGCGAACAACGTTCTTACCTGCCCGCGCATGTTCCACCAGCAGTTCGTTGGTTTTCTCCTGGCTCACTTGCTTGGCATAGGGCAGCTTGGCGACGTCGATGACCTCCTTAGCCTCCACGTCGCACAGCTTGTCCAGCTCGCTGGTGGGACCCAAGTGATCGGTCAGGATCACGTCGGCCCTCTGCAGCGCGCGCATGCCGCGCACCGTAATCAGGTCCCACGCCCCGGGTCCGCCGCCGATCAGCACCACTTTTCCTGTCTCCTTCATGGGTTATCACCCTACCCCTACAATGGGCAGCACCATGAATACGTTCGCCGAAGAATTCCCGGAACTAGCCCTCCCCTGCACCGGCGAGGCCTTCCCCGACCCGCAGCTGCTAGTGCTTAACGAGCCTCTTGCCGCCGAGCTTGGCCTCGACCCGCAGTGGCTCCGCAGCACCGAGGGCATCGCCTTTCTCACCGGCCAGAACGAGTCCTTTGCCCTCGGCTACGCAGGCCACCAGTTCGGCCAGTTCAACCCCCGCATGGGCGACGGCCGTGCCCTCCTCCTGTGCGAAAACGGCCGAGACATCCACGCCAAAGGCATCGGCCGCACCCCGTTTTCTCGCGGCGGCGACGGTCACTATCCACTCGATGCCGCCCTCAAGGAGTATGCCTTCGCCGAATCTCTCCACGCTCTCGGCATCCCCACCGCCCGCTCCCTCGCCGTTCTCACCACCGGCCGTACTGTGCAGCGCCGTCGCCTCCACCCAGGAGCGGTCGGCGTGCGCGTCGCCAGCTCCCACATCCGCATCGGAACCTTCCAATACGCCGCGCTCATGGGGCCTCAGGTCACCGAGCGCCTCGTCGACTACACCCTTGCCCGCCACTTTCCGGAGGGCGCCTCCCCCCTCGACCTTTTCGACGCCACCGTCTCCCGCCAAGCCGACCTGGTCGCCAATTGGATGCGCTTCGGCTTTATCCACGGTGTGATGAACACCGACAACGTAGCGATCTCCGGCGAAACGATCGACTTCGGCCCCTGCGCCTTCATGGATTACTTCGCCACCGACACGGTGTATAGCTCGATCGATGCCCGTGGTCGCTACGCATACGGCCAGCAGCCCGCTGTGATGATGTGGAACCTCGCGCGCCTAGCTGAGGCGCTAGTGCCGCTGGTGGATGGGGGCGTCCAAAAATTTACAGAGCACCTGTACCGCTTCCAGCCGCAGTACGCCGCGGCGTGGGACGACAAGATGGCCCTCGCACTCGGTGCCCCGGACTGCGCGGAGCAACTATTGGACCTTATGCAGGTTGCCGCACCCGATTACAACGCAATGCTGGCCGGGCTCGCCCCTGGCAACATCCCGCCGGGGCTCGAAGAAACCCCCGGCGCCGCTGAGTGGACCGAGCGCTGGTCAAAGCACGACCCGCAGCCTCGTAACCCCATCTTCCTGCCACGCAACCACGGCATGCAGGCTGCGCTGCAGCAGGCTGAGCAGGGCGACATGACCCGCTACCTGCTGGCGCTCGAGGCCCTGCAGAACCCCTTCGTATGGGACGCCAAATATGAAAAACTCGGCCTCCACGCCGCGGTGCCGCGCGCGGAAGCCGAGTTCACGACCTATTGCGGTACTTAGACCAGCTTCAGAGCCTTCTGGGAACGATCCCACTGCTCGTTGAACAGGTTGGAATCCTTAGCCAGGCGGGTGCCGTAGGAAGGAATCATCTCCTTCAGCTTCGGTGCCCAGTCGGCGATGCGGTTGCCGAAGCAGCGCTCCAGCACCTCCAGCATGGCGGACGGTGCGATAGACGCACCCGGGGAAGCGCCCATCAGGCCGGCAATGGAGCCGTCGTTGGAGTTGATCAGCGCGGTGCCGAACTCCAGGGAGCCGAACTTCGGCGCACCGATCGGCTTGATGACCTGCACACGCTGGCCGGCGGTGACCAGCTCCCAATCCTCGGCGCGAGCCTCCGGCATGTACTCGCGCAGGGATTCCACGCGAGCCGCCTGATCCTTCAGCACCTCCTCGATCAGGTACTTCGTCAGGCCCATCTCCTGCACGCCCACACCCAGGTAGGACGGGATGTTGCCCACGCGCAGAGACTTAAACAGATCCAGGAAGCTACCCTTCTTGAGGAACTTCGGGGTCCAGCCTGCGTACGGGCCGAACAGCAGACCCTTCTTGCCGTCGATCACGCGGGTATCCAGGTGCGGAACGGACATCGGCGGCGCGCCGACGGAAGCCTTGCCGTAGACCTTGGCCTGGTGCTGCTCCACCAGCTCCTGGTTGGTGCAGCGCAGCCACTGGCCAGATACCGGGAAGCCACCGTAGCCCTTGATCTCCGGGATGCCAGCCTTCTGCAGCAGCGGCAGAGCCATACCGCCAGCGCCGACGAAGACGAAGTTCGCGGTGATCACGGAGGTGTCGCCGGTGTGCAGGTTCTTGGTGGTGACCTTCCATTTGGAACCGTCGCGGTTGATGTTCTTGACCTCGTTGCCGTAGCGCACCTCCACGCCCTGAGCCGTGACGGCGTCCAGGTACTGGCGGGTCAGCGCACCGTAGTTAATATCGGTGCCCTCGTCGAACCAAGAGATCGCAACCGGGTTGTTGAAGTCGCGGCCCTTAGCCATCAGCGGCAGGAACTCGGCGAACTTCTCGTCGGAGTCGCTGTACTGCATGTTCGGGAACAGTGGGTGATCCTTCAGCGCCTCGTAGCGAGCCTTCAGGTAGTCGACCTGATCCATGCCCTGGGCAAAGGAGACGTGCGGCACCTTGTTGATGAACTCAGACGGGTCGCCCAGCACGTTCTGCTCCACCAGGTAGCTCCAGAACTGGCGAGAGACCTGGAATTTCTCGTTCACGCCCACGGCCTTGGAGATGTCGATCTTGCCGTTGACCTCGGGGGTGTAGTTCAGCTCGCACAGCGCGGAGTGACCGGTGCCGGCGTTGTTCCACGGGTCGGAGGATTCCGCACCAGGGGTGTCCAGGCGCTCGATGATCACCTGGCTCCAGTCCGGCTGCAGCTGCTTCAGCATGACGGACAGGGTGGTGGAGATAACACCCGCACCAATTAATGCAACATCCACAGAATCTTTATGTGCCACTATCTATTCATTCCTTCGGAGGCGAAAAAGTCAGACCGTTATTGTGTCATATTTACTCTACGCCTATAGGCCAATGTTTCAATGAAATTCGGTTACCCGTGGCGCTAGCATGAGGGCATGCTTCATAGTTCCACTCTTCCACCCTCCGCTGCCGACCTCGATTTTTTGCCCGATGAGCTGGGCGAGGGCTTCGGCCATTACTTCCTCGAACTAGGCGCGGACCCAGACGGTGAGTCCCCCATTCGTTGCACCCTGGTGCGTTACTGCCCCGATTCGGCCAACGATTCCTTTTTCTCTCGCCCGGCCATGCTATTTGTCCACGGAATGACGGACTATTTCTTCCAGGATCACGTCGCCCGCCATTTCCACGAGCGCGGTTTCGCCGTCTACGGCCTCGATCTTCGCAAATGCGGTCGTTCCTGGCGCGAGGGCCAGACATGGCACCATGTGAGCGACCAGTCCCTCTACGACGTCGACCTCACCGCCGCCACGTCGTTGCTCGCCGCCGCCCACCCCACGGTGGTTCCTGTGGGGCACTCGACCGGCGGGTTGGATGTCACGATGTGGGCTCATCGCCTTTTCGACGCCGGTTCCCCTCTCCACAACTCCATCGCCGCCATAGTTTTGAACTCGCCGTGGTTTGGCCTGCAGTTCAATCCGGTGGTCCGCTTCGCCATTAACCGCGTGCTACCTGTCATCAACAAGCTAAGGCCCAACCTCCTGCTTCCCGGTGGCATCAACCCGGTCTACGGCAAATCTCTGCACGTCACCGAGGCCGGTGAGTGGAACTACAATCTGCGCCTCAAGCCCCTGGAGCCGCGCCCCAAATATGTCCAGTGGCTCCTCGGCGTGGCTCGCGAAATCCGCCGCCTCCACTCCGGAGAAGGCGATACCGGAGTGCCCACGCTGATCCTCACCAGCCACACCCACCACTTCTCTAAGAAGCTGTCGCGGCAGTCCTATAACGCCGACCTCATCCTTATGCCCAGCCAAATGTGGCAGCAGGCTTCCAATGCCGCGTCGCTTTCCACCACTATTGTCATCGAGGGTGCGCTGCACGACGTCTTCCTCTCCCGGCCCCCGGTTCGCAAGCGAGCCTTCGCCGCCGCCGACGAGTGGCTGGCGGATGTCTTCAACGAAAGGAAGATCCATCATGGATAATTTTGACCTCATCATCATTGGCACAGGCTCTGGCAACTCTTTGCCCAGCCCCGCCAACGAGCACCAAAGAATCGCCATTATAGAAAAGGGCACCTTCGGCGGCACTTGCATCAACGTCGGTTGCATCCCCACCAAGATGTTCGTCCACACCGCCGACGTAGCCCGCAGCTTCTCCGAGGCCTCCCGCCTCAGCCTCTCCGGCGAGCTTAAGGATGTGGACTGGCAGGGCATCCAGCGTCGTGTCTTCGCCGATCGCATCGACCCCATCAGTGCCGGCGGCGCCGCCTACCGCGCAGGGAACGAAACCCCAAATATCACCCTCTTCGAAGGCACTGCCCATTTCGTAGGCCCCCGCACCCTGCAGATCGACGATGGCCCCACCATCACGGGCACCAATATCGTGCTGGCCACCGGCGGCCGCCCGCGCCCCCACCCAGCCCTCGCCGAGGTGCGTTACCGCACCAACGAGGACATCATGCGGTTGGATGAACTACCGAAATCCCTCATCATCGTCGGCGGTGGCATCGTCGCCGTCGAGTTCGCCGCCATGTTCTCTGGCCTCGGCACGCAGGTGACGCTCATCAATCGCTCGGAGAAGCTGTTGCGGAAGTTGGACGCCGACATCTCCGAAGCCTTCACCGCCCAAGCCAAGCAGCAGTGGACGAACCACTTGGGGCGCACCATCACTTCTGCCGAGGAAACCGCCGACGGGCAGATCACCCTCACCCTCGACGATGGAACGACCGTCACTGGCGAGGAGGTCCTCGTCGCGATGGGGCGGGTCAACAATTCGGACACGTTGGACTGTGAAACGGGTGGCGTCCAGACCAAAGAGAACGGCCGAATCGAGGTCGACGAGTACGGCCGCACCAGCGCCGACGGCGTGTGGGCGCTGGGCGATGCGTGCAACGAGTTCGAGCTCAAGCACGTGGCCAACGCGGAGGCACGGGTAGTAGCGCACAACCTGGCGCGCCCCGACAACCTGCGGAAGTTCAACCATGAGGTGGTTCCCAGCGGCGTGTTTACGCACCCACAGATCGGCGTGGTGGGCATGACCGAGGCCGAAGCCCGCGCGACTGACCGCCCCATCGCCGTAAAGATCCAAAAGTACGGCGACGTGGCCTACGGCTGGGCGATGGAAGATACCACCGGTTTTTGCAAGGTCATTGCCGACCGCACCACCGGCGAGATCCTCGGCGCGCACATCATCGGCCCGGAGGCCAGCTCGCTGATTCAGAGCTTCGTCACAGCCATGACCTTCGGCATCACAGCCCGCGATTTCGCCGAAAAGCAGTATTGGCCTCACCCCGCTCTGACAGAATTGGTCGAGAACGCCCTGCTGGGGTTAGATCTCGAAAACTAACGAAGGAGCCTTCGCCATGTTCGCAGTCGTCACTGGAGCCGCCTCAGGTATCGGCCGGGAGGTGGCACTGCAGCTGGCCGAACGTGGCTACGCAGTCGCCATCAGCGACCGCGACGAGAAGGGACTCACCTCCACCACCAGCGAGATTACCTCCCGCGGGGGCACCGTCGCCGACCAGCGCACCGTGGACGTCACCGACGTAGATGCCGTGAAAAACTGGGCCGGCGACATCATTGCCGCCCACGGCATTCCCGACCAGGTGCACCACGTGGCTGGAATTGCCATCTGGGGCGACGTGCGAACGATGCCGCACGAGAAATGGCAGCGCGTGATCGACGTGAACCTGATGGGGTCCGTGCACATGGTGGAGGCCTTCGCGCCGAAGCTCATGGAGCGCGGCGAGGGGCGCCGGAAATTCGTGTTCGTCTCCTCCGCTGCCGGCATCATCGGGCTGCCGTGGCACGCGGCGTATTCCGCCTCCAAGGGCGGCGTGCTGGGCATGTGCGAGGTACTGCGCTTCGACCTGGCCCCTTACGGCGTGGACGTGCACGCCGTTGCCCCCGGCGCGGTGGACACTCCCCTGGTGCGCACCATCGACATCCACGGCGTAGATCGCTCGAAGAAGCGCATCCAGAAAGCGACGGCACTGTTTCAAGGCCACGCCGTCACCCCAGCCAAGGCCGCACAAAAAATTTTGAAGGGCGTGGATAAGGGCAAGTACCTCATCAACACCAGCCCCGACATCCCTATTGCCCGCTGGGCGCAAGTTAACGCCCCCTGGGCCTACAAGGGAGCGATGAAGGCGCTTAACGCTGGGTTCCGATGGGCGTCAAAGTAAGAACGGCAACGAGATCGAGGCGAGCAACACGAGCGCAATAAAAGCGAGGAACGCCTTGCCCTGCCAGTGGGCGTAGTTGAAGTCCATGCCAACCCCGAAGCGCTTGTCGACCATCACGGCCGGATCCTCCGGGTTGTAGTAGAACATGCCCCACTTGTAGTGCTCGTCGTTGTCCCGCCCCTCGCCGCTCGTGTTCGCTAGCGCGGACTGCTTCCTCGCCAGAGCCACGACCATGGCCAGACAAACCGCAAACACGAGCACGAGCGAACCGATTATGGCCGGAGCCACCCAGTCCGTGTGCAGCACGGTCACAACCTGCAGGCTAGCGAGCAAGATGGCCACCGCAACGTTCATCACCGCCAGCCACATCGCCGTATGACGCCAAACAATCTTCTGCGAAACCTTCCCCCGCAGCGACGTATCCGCTCGGGCCGGCACGCTAACGCGCAACAATGCGACCGTAATCAGCGCAAAAAGCAGCACCATTCCCACACCAAAGAACGTCGGGAAGAACACCGAACCCACAGATTTGCTATCCCAGCTATCCGGTTCGAAACCACTGCCGAAGTGAGTGGCGAAGCGCTCGGGAATATCACCCCACCGCGCGGCCACGTACCCGGCCGCGACAGCAAGCACAGCCAGTGCTGCCCAGGTGAAGGCCCATGCACGCTGCGGAGATGTGTCCTCTACCGGCGTGATCTCCCCGGCCACGACCGTGCGCACGCCGTCGAACCAGCCTTCCCGCTGCTTGGCCTCGCGTATTGGCTGCCCAGCCTGGTTGAGGTTCCACATAAAGAAACCCACCGGTACGAGGGGCAGCATTGCGCCAACCACTGGCACCACAGCGGCCGGTATCGCCAGCAGCGCAGAAACCACAGCCGCCGCAACCTGGCGTTTAAGGAACGTACCCTCTTGTCGCCGCACAACATCGTCGCCCCAATGCGTCTCCGGCACGCGCACGCCCAACCGTACGCCCGGCGACGACAGCTTCGGCGTGCACACCAGGATCAGCCCTACAAGCAGTGCTGTCACACAGAACACTCCTGCAAGGAATGGATCGAATGCAATCATGATGGTTCTCCTATTCCCACTTCACCGTAAGGTCGTCAACCGTCGCGCAAATGTCGCCTACGTTGAACCCTTGCGCGAGTGCCCGCCACACCGTGGCTCGGAGGTCCTCGCGCAGCTGTTCACGCTGCTGTGCACTAGGCCGCTTAGGCCGCGCAATCACGGTGCCCGATCGCGCGGCCGTGCGTACTAATCCGTCTTCTTGTAGCTGGTCATATGCTTTCTTCACGGTTGCGGGATTGACGCCATATTCCACCGCCAGCCGTCTCACCGAAAGCAAAGGTTGCCCGTCCTGCAGTTCGCCGGAGACGAGCCCCGCCACGATACCGTCGTGGATCTGCTGGGCGATCGGTACAGGCGAGTCAGGATCCACTGTGAGATACACGGTGCGGAAAGCCTCCTTCAGAATCTGTATTACATATACTAACACACACTGTGTTACTACGGGTAATACAAAAAATTTCTAGTTCGCTGTTCGATTAATTACTCCTCTACGCAAAGGGGTTGTCCGAAGCGGTTTATATACTGCCCACACAAGCCAAGAAAAATTTTTTGGCAACACCACCACACCACCTGCGAACAGGCAAAAAAGGGGCAATACCGTGTTCGAGCATTCCACCACCACACCCTGCTGGCGCGTCACCGATCCGTGCGATCCATTGAGTGCCGCAACATGCGAAATCAACCGCGGCCACGTCAAACTCGCCGTGGCCTGCACTCCCGAGATAGACGAGTGTGTTATCGACGTTTCCACACGCCTCGCAGTGCGCTTGGGTTTAACGGAATACAGGGCACTCACTCTGGTTGAGATCGGCCACATGTTCCGCCGATTCCCCACTATCCGTGAGGCAGCAAATACGGGCGCTTACTCTCTTGACCTGCTTCGATGCATGGCCGAATGCCTCAGCCCGGTCAGCCAGAACATCCCTGAAATCTTCGAGGAAAAAATTTTTCAAGCGATCTCCCCCACCGTGCCCAACCAGGCAATGCTAGCCAGGGCCACGATCCGCAGCCGGCTAGAAAGAATCATTCGCAAGTACGACCCCCTTGCACTCCCGGAAGACTCGGCCGACACCGAAGACGGCTCCAACAAGCGCCTAGAAATCGACGATCGCCCGGATACCACCACTGTTTTCTTCTTGACGCTACCCAAGCTCGAAGGGCTAGAACTTCAACGGACACTCAACAACGTGGTGAACAACAACTCCTGTTCCCGCGCCGAAGCGCTAATGCGCTTAGTACGCAGGCAGACCACGGCAGACATCACACTGAACCTGTATCGCAGTATGGACGAACCGAACGCGCAGATTTGGGCCGCAGGTGGCTGGGTCGGCTCGCAGACAACACAGAAGTGGATGAACCGCGTCACGCACGTCCAGTTCCCCGGTGCCGCGAGCAACGAGGGCTATTCCCCCACACCATTGGTGCGAGCAAGCGTGGAGGGGCGTGACGGAACCTGCCGGTTCCCAGGATGTTCGGTTCCCGCGCACAAGTGCCAGCTGGACCATGTGAAGCGTTATGACCATGAAAACCCGCAGGCTGGTGGCCCTACAGCCACCGCAAATCTTCACTGCCTGTGCAGCAAGCATCACAATGCGAAGACGACGGGCTCCTGGGATGTGACTATCCATCCCGATGGCAACGAAACCTGGACCAGTCACGGAGACGGGCACACAGTGATGACAGCACCGAACGGTCCGCTAGGACGAGAAACCTTCGCCCAGCGAGCGGAGAATCGTCGACGGGCAGCCTAGCGCGGCTCATCGACTGGGACTCCCATGACGTCCAGCGCCGTAGCCAGACCGTCGTAGTTGGTGACTAGCATGACGAACGCAACCTGCTCCCGCTCGCTCAGCAGATCCCGCACGCGCTGGGCCATGTCGGCGGTCAGTCCACGGTCGCGGACTAGCTGCTCAGCGGCGTCCAGCAAGGTGCCGTGACGGCCGGTGAAGCCGTGGTCGGGTTGGAATAGGGCGTCAATACGTTTAACCCCAACCCGTGCGGCGAGGGCACGGTGCTGGTCGGCTTCGTAGGCGCTGCCGCGCAGGTAGGCGACGCGGAGGATGATCATTTCGGTTTCGACGCGCGAGAGGTAACCGAAGGGCATCATCGAGCCGCCGTAGAGCAGCCAGAAAAAGAACAACCGCGGGGCGCGGCCGATGGTGGCGAACACTCCGAGGTTCTTCTTTTTGGTCACGCGCGCACCCACGCGGGTGGCGAAAGCCCCGAAAGAACCTAATCGACGTAGGTGATCACGGCGTGAAACGGGACCTGGACCCAGCGGTATAGTTTTGTCTCCCATACTTCTGGGAGGTTAGTCGGTCGACTTAGGACTCGCTGGGGATCGTGAGAACTTCGTAGCCATCTTCGGTGACCAGCAGCGTGTGCTCGAACTGCGCGGTCCACTGGCGGTCCTTGGTCTGGACGGTCCAGTCGTCGTCCCAGACTTCGTAGTCAAGGCCGCCGAGGTTGATCATCGGCTCGATTGTCAGGGTCATGCCCGGTTCCAGCAGGTCGGTGTACATGGTTGGGCGGTCGTAGTGCAGCACAACAAGGCCGTTGTGGAAGGTCGGACCAACGCCGTGGCCGGTGAAGTCCTCCACGACGTTGTAGCCGAAGCGCTTGGCGTAGCTCTCGATCACGCGGCCGATGATGTTGATCTGGCGGCCCGGCTTGACGGCCTTAATGCCGCGCCACATGGCCTTTTCGGTGCGTTCGACCAGCAGGCGGTGCTCTTCGGAGACGTCACCGGCTAGGAAGGTCGCGTTGGTATCGCCGTGCACGCCGTTCTTGTAGGCGGTGACGTCGATGTTGACGATGTCGCCGTCCTGGATAACGGTGCTGTCGGGGATGCCGTGGCAGATGATCTCGTTGAGGCTCACGCAGCAGGACTTCGGGAAGTGCCGGTAGCCGAGGGTGGAGGGGTACGCGCCGTGGTCGCACATGTATTCGTGCGCCACGCGATCGATCTCGTCGGTGGTCACACCGGGGGCGACGGCAGCCCCGGCGGCGTGCAGTGCGTCGGCGGCGATGCGGCTAGCTTCACGCATCTTTTCGATCGTCTCGGGCGTCTGCACCCACGGCTCACCAATGTTTTCTTGAACGCTGTCCTTCCATGCGTACTCCGGGCGCTCAATATTGGCCGGCACGGTGCGGATGGGGGTGGGCTTTCCAGGGGTCAATGGTGCTCGAGTCATGTCGCACCATTCTACTCCGGGCGCTTGGCTCCTGACCCGTCGAGGTTCTTGAAGAAGTTGGACGTTACCGCCGTGGCATGTTCGGACCCGCCGCCCAGCACAACCAGAGTGGCGAAAGCCAGGTCACCGCGATAACCGGCAAGCCAACTGTGCGAACCCCCATTGATTTCCGCCTCACCGGTCTTGGCGTACACCTCGCCGGCATCGGCTACGCCAGATCCAGAGCCGTTCGTGACCACGGCGCGCATCATCCGCCGCAGCTGTTCAATGACCTTGGGATCCAGCTTCTTTTTAGCATCCGTCTTGGCCTCTTCGTTCTGAGCCTTCGTGTGATGGTTCTCACCGCTGATCAGATAAGGAGTCGGTGCCCGTCCCGCAGCCACGCTGGAGGCCACCATGGCCATACCAAACGGGCTTGCCAGGTCGAGACCCTGGCCATACCCCGCCTCAGTACGGTCGAGCATCTTTTCGCCCTCGGGCACGGAACCGGTGATGGTATCTAGCCCCTCGATGTCGTAATCGGCTCCCAGGCCAAACTGCGAGGCAACGTCCTTCAGTTCGCCAGGCTTCAGCTTGGTAGAGATATCCGCGAAGGTAGTGTTGCACGATTTAGCGAAAGCATTTTCCAGTTGCGTGCTTCCCAGAGAGAAACTGTTGTAATTCGTCACGATACGCCCGCCAATATCCTGAGTGCCGGGGCAGCCGACAATGGAATCCGGAGTCAGGCCCTGCTTCTGCAGACCCGCATAGGCCGTGAGCATCTTGAACGTCGAACCCGGAGGATACTGTCCCATGAGGGCGACGTTTCCATCTTCGTCGGCCTTCTCCGACTGCGCGACGGCCAACACCTCGCCAGTGGAAGGACGCATGACAACCATCATCGTCTTCGAATCGGCGCGAGTATCCACTGCCTTCTGCGCTGCCTCCTGCACCTTGCGCGACAGAGACACGTGCACGCTTGGAGAAGCCTTCGGGTCCTCTCCCCCGACCTTCGCAACTTCATTCCCCTCGCTGGTAGCAGCGACTACCTTCCAGCCATTTTCTCCCTGCAGGTCTTCTTCAACAACGCTGCGCACGCGGGCCATGATGTCCGGCGCAAAGGACGGATCCGGGCGCACCAGGGAAGGCTCTTCGTTCATCCGCACGCCCTCAACGCCACCAAGGGCACCTTCCAAACGCTTACCTTGGGCCTGATTGACCGTCAGTACCGAGTACTCACCATCTACGTCTTTGGCCTCGTCGGCCTTCTTCACCGGGTCGATACTCGGAACCGACTTATCGGCACCACGCAAAGCGTCGAGCTCGCCGGCAATGCGCCGCATAGTTCCGAGAACATCGGCGACCTTGTCCTTGTCGACAAGAATGCGGTACTGCCTACCAGGTTCCAACAGCACCGCGCCATCGGACCCTACGACATTTGCCACTTTCGCCGGCACGCTACGCAGCTCCAGGTGTTGGTTCGCACCCAGCTCCGGGTGAAGAACCGCCGGCTGCCAGCGCACGGACCAATCGTTCCCCGTGCGAGTAAGAGTCATGGAGGACTCATAGGCGAACTTACGTCCGCCGGGCAGATCCCAGCGCAGTTCGTACTGTGCGGTTGCCTGATTGTCCTGGGTATTGACGCCCTTCAGCTCGGTCTGCAGGCCTTCGGCCTGCAGAGACGCCCACGCCTGTGAGATAGCTTGCGTGGCCTTGTCAGGGTTATCGGTCTCCCCTCCCGCGGTGGAGGCCTCGCCGGGAATGGAAAGAGCCGCTAGGAAGGCCTGTGCGGCGTCATCAGCAACATCGGGTTTCGGGGTGCAGGCAGCAACGCCCAGAGCGAGCCCAGCCGTCGTGACGGCGGCGGTGATGGCGCGGCGAGGTGTCCAAGAGGTGGTGCGCATAGCCTCAGAGATTAACAGGGCTAATCGATAATTCCGCGCTCCCTCGCCACAGCAACCGCAGCTGTCCTATTTTTTACGTTGAGTTTGGAGAAAACATGCGCCATGTGGGACCTCACCGTTGCCTCGGTGAGGATCAAGTTCTTCGCAATTGCGCGGTTCGACAGGCCTTGGCTAGCAAGCGTAAGGACCTCCTGCTCGCGGTTCGTCAGGGACTCAAAGGGATTGGCCAGGCGACCCCGAAGCTTGCCGATGATGTTATTGTTCATCACTGTTTGTCCGCCAGCGGCCTGGCGGATGCCCTCGGCCAGTTCTTCTGGGGCACAGTCCTTAAGGAGGTAACCAACTGCGCCAGCGGAAACAGCGCCGAGCACGTCACTGTCCGTGGAGTAGTTGGTCAAAATCAACACCTGCGGGGCAGGTCTATTCTTGCGGATTGCACGGGTTGCCCACACTCCCCCGGACTCGGCGCCCTCACTGCCGGGGCCTTCGCCAAAACGCAGATCCATCAGCACAACATCGGGCTGCTCTGCGGCAGCAATTGCGACGGCTTGCTCGGGTTCACCGACAGAGCCGATGATCTCCACATCGCTCGCTCCCCGCAGCATAGCCTCGATCCCAGCGCGAACAACCGGGTGATCATCGCAGATCAGAACGCGAAGATTTCCTGGCATCCTCTACTCCTAACGGATCGGCATTTGGATAGACACGCCGCAGCCGGCGTCGGGCGCGCTTTCTACATGCATCGTCGCGCCGATGAGGTTAGCGCGGCGGCGTACACCGGCTAGGCCTACCGGCGAGAGGCTCAGCTTTTCAGCGGCGATCTTGCGAACCTGCTCCTCATCCATGCCACGACCATTGTCGACAACATCCAGGCTCAGCAGATCCTCCTGGTAGGTCAAGGTCACTCGCGCCCGCGTGGCCTGGGAATGCTTCACCACATTGGAAACCAGCGATTGCGTAATACGCGTCAGCTCCTGTTCGGCCTTTTCATCCAGATCATAGGGCGCCCCCTCGACCTCAAAGCTGAGGGATTCCCCCATCGGCGTACCGGAGCACACTCGAGCCAATGCGATAGGCAGGTCACCGCCGACCAGCGGGCCGGGCTGCAGGGCTGCGATAATGCGCCGAGTTTCCGCCAGGTTGTCCTCGGCAGTTGTGCGGGCGAGGCGAAGATCTTCCAGGATCTCCGGATCTTCCACCCGCTTTTCTACGGCCTGCAGAATCATGTGAATGGAGCTTAGGCCTTGTGCGACCGTATCGTGGATCTCCCCTGCCAGGCGCGTGCGCTCACCCATCTCCCCGGCATGTCGGCTCGCAGCCTCCCGGGCACTGGCCTCGTCGCGCAATTCCTTAAAGCCCAGGCCAACGACAGTGGCCACCACTGCGGCAACGATAGGCCCCAGGGCCTCGCCACTCTGGTAGATAGACAGGAACGTCACCACTACATTGCAGACGATTGCTGGCCACATTGGTAGCACGCCAACGCATAGGAAGAACAGCGCGAACGCCATAAATGCCGCGCTCGGAGCAACTAGTAGTAGGCACGCCCAGGTGGCGATAACCAAAGTCAGCCACAGCCAAGTGGGGCGCAGCCACAGACCCATCACATAAATAAAACACAGGGCAGCGGCATTCCACGACCAGCCGTCCCTAATGACCGTCACGGCCATCAGCAGCACCATCAGCAGGTGTATGCCCACCCCCAGGTAGGACCACGCACGATTCAGCGCTACGACCTTGTTCGATTTAGCTTGGTGAATCATAATCGCTTCTAAGTTTAGCGAGCGCAGGGTGTAGCCCGCCTCCACCTAAAGTATGAGTCGAGGACTACTACTTTGCCCGATGTGCTTTTCTTATTGCCCGCGCAGAATTAGAAACATGTTAAGCAATAAGTCGTTAACCCCAACCCGGGGATTCATGTTCCAAGGGATCCGCGAACTGCGCGGTTCCCGCGGCAAGACGGCGCTCATCATCACCACCGTTTTGCTGATCACCACTATGGTCACTCTGCTGAGCTCCCTGTCCGCAGGTCTGAGCTTCCAATCCGCCTCTGCACTGGAGTACAAGGTCGGTAGCAACCAACATCTCGTGCTCAACGATGCTGGCGGCACTGTTTCCCTCAGCACTGGTTCGCTTAGTGACGCCCAAGCCCGCGAGGTTGAAAGCCACGACGGCGAGGTCGTCACTATGGCCCGCTCGAAAGATTCAGATGGTCAGTCATTCATCGCCATGTCCGATAACGGCAACAAGCCCAGCGAAGAGCTTTACCTAGAGCACCAGCCCATCCACTGGATGAGCACCGAAGAGGTAGAAAAACTGCCCGGCAGCTCCACCTTTGGCGTGGTCTCCAGCGACGCGGAGCCAATCGCCGGCACGGTCATGTTGAAGGGCAAGGAGGCGCTGAACGCCAGCGCATCCTACAAGGGCGAGCAGTCCTCCCTGAATCTGATGATCGTACTGCTCTACGTCATCTCCGCACTGGTGCTCGGCGCATTCTTCACGGTGTGGACAATGCAGCGCCTACGCGGCGTAGCGATCACCGTCGCCCTGGGTGGTAGCCGCTCCAGCATCCTGACCGACGCCGTCGGCCAAGCATTGGTCGTCCTTATCGTCGGCATTTCCGCGGGCACCCTGCTCACCGTCGGTGTCGGTGGGTTCTTGGAGGGAATCCCCATGGATGTCTCCACCCACACCACTCTTATTCCGGCTGCCATCCTGCTGCTTGCGGGTCTGCTCGGCGCCGGCCTATCCATCATCCCCGTTATGAAGGTCGATCCGCGAAAGGCAATGAACTCATGATCTTCCCAGCACTTGAAGTAAAGAACATCTCCCTCGAGATCACCGACGGCACCACAAAGCGCAACCTACTCACGGACGTTTCTTTCAACGTTGACCCCGGTGAGGTCGTAGGCATCACCGGCCCCTCCGGCTCCGGTAAATCTACCCTGCTGTCCATCATCGGCTGCCTGGAAACCGCTACCTCCGGCTCCGCCGTTCTGCATGGTGAAACCGCTTTGGAACTTGGCACCGTCGCGGGGCGCCAGGCTGCGGAAATCCGTCGTCGCCACCTCGGCATCGTGTTCCAGCAGCCAAACCTGCTGCCGTCGCTGACGGCTAAGGAACAGCTCATGGTGATGAACCGTCTGGATAAGCCATTCGGTATCAGCGGGAAAAGGTGGCGTCAACAGGAAGAAAAGGCCGAGCGTTTGCTGAAGGAAGTGGGCCTGGAAGGGCGCGAGGATGCGAAAGTCTCCGAACTCTCCGGCGGCCAGCAGGCTCGTGTAAACCTGGCTCGCGCGCTAATGAATGACCCCTCCCTGCTGCTGGTTGATGAGCCGACCGCGGCCCTGGATACCACCAATGCACAGCGAGTCACCGAATTGATCGTGGATCTGGCGCGCGAGCGAAACACGCCTGTGCTCTATGTCTCCCACGATCAGGAGCAGCTGGCCACGCTGGACCGCCGCATCGAGCTAGTCGACGGCAAGGTCCGCGAGGTAGAAATGGCGACTAGTTAGTCACCCGCACATCGGCCTTCTGGCCTTCGACAGCCTCAAGGCCCTCCTCATCGGCGATGCGCATAGCTTCCTCGATGAGGGTTTCCACAATCTGATCCTCGGGCACAGTCTTGATGACCTCGCCCTTGACGAAAATCTGTCCCTTACCGTTGCCGGAGGCCACGCCCAGGTCGGCGTCACGGGCCTCACCCGGGCCATTCACCACGCAGCCCATAACGGCCACACGCAGCGGGAACTCCATGCCCTCGAGGCCCGCGGTGACCTCGTCGGCCAACTTGTACACATCCACCTGGGCGCGGCCACAGGACGGGCAGGACACGATCTCCAGTTTGCGGGGGCGCAGGTTGAGCGACTGCAGGATCTGGTCGCCCACCTTGATCTCCTCCACAGGGTCGGCGGAGAGAGACACGCGGATCGTATCGCCGATGCCCTCGGCCAGCAGCGCACCGAAAGCCACGGAGGACTTGATAGTTCCTTGGAAAGCCGGGCCTGCTTCCGTGACTCCCAAGTGCAGCGGGTAATCCGACTTAGCGGCAAGCTGGCGGTAGGCCTCCACCATCACGACCGGGTCGTTGTGCTTGACGGAAATCGCGATATCGCCGAAACCGTGCTCCTCAAACAGGCTAGCCTCCCACAGCGCAGACTCCACAAGAGCCTCGGGCGTGGCCTTTCCGTACTTTTCCATGATGCGCTTGTCTAGCGAGCCGGCATTGACGCCAATGCGGATCGGAATGCCGGCGTCCCCAGCGGCCTTGGCAACTTCCTTGACTCGACCGTCAAATTCCTTGATATTGCCCGGGTTCACGCGCACTGCAGCACAACCAGCGTCGATAGCGCTGAAGATGTACTTCGGCTGGAAGTGAATATCCGCAATCACCGGGATCGGGGACTTCTTAGCAATAGCGGGCAGAGCCTCAGCGTCGACGGTCTTCGGGCACGCCACGCGAACAATATCGCAACCGGAAGCGGTCAGCTGAGCGATCTGCTGCAGTGTTGCGTTGACGTCGTGCGTCTTCGTCGTGGTCATCGACTGCACCGAGATAGGGTGATCGCTGCCGACCCCTACCCCGCCGACCATCAGTTGGCGCGTCTTGCGGCGCGGCGCCAAAACCGGAGGCGGACCGTCGGGGATACCCAGGGAAATACCAGACATGAACGAAGACAACCTTTCAGTCGTGAATGCCGTTAAACTGCCTTCCGATTCTACCGCGAGAATCTAGAAGATCCGGATTGGGTTCACTACATCGGCGATGATGACAATGATGCCGAATACCAACAAAACCGCTGTGGCCGCATAGGTCAGGGGCATGAGCTTGGTGTAGTCAGCAGGACCACCCGGCTGCTTACCGCGCAAACGGCGGAAGAAATCCCGAATCTTTTCGTAGATCACTACGGCAATATGACCGCCGTCCAGCGGGGGCAGCGGCACCAGGTTAAAGGCGGCGAGGAAGAGATTCAGGCTCGCCAAGGTCAAAAGGAAGCTCATCCACTGCTGGTACTGCACCAACTCTCCACCAACGCGAGAAGCACCCACCACACTCATGGGAGAATCATCGGCACGGTGGCCACCGAAGATGGATTCGACCACGCCGGGCACGCGCTGTGGCAGCTCAATGAGTCCGTGGAAAGTGTCATTGACCATTCCCCCGGTAAAGGCCAGGGTTCCGCCGACTGCGCTGGCGGGATTGTAGTGATTCATCACGAGCTGTGGACGCTTCGCCCGAATGCCGACAGCACCTGAGGTCATGGTGTTGCCCGCGGAGTTTACTCGCTCAACAAGTTGAATCTGGAGATCCAAATTCTTGTGCTGACCACCGCGATCGACGACTGCGGGGACGGTAATGCGATCCCCGACCTTCTTGCCGTCGTCGCTTGCGCGCTCGGCCTCGGTAGCAATGGCCTTGGTGAAGGCTTGGAAATCTTCTGTCTCTTCGCCGTTGACGGAAAGGAATGTATCGCCGGTCTTGACGCCCGACTCCGCCGCCGGACCGTCACCCGTACACTTCTGCAATGTGCCGTCCGCATTTTGCTTTGCCGGGGCGCACTGGGTGGATTCGACGGTGGGGGTGAAGACCACACTGCGATCCGGCAGTCCCCAGGCCAGAGCCACTCCATAGAGAATTCCCAGTGCCAGAAGGATGTTCATGATGATGCCGCCGAGCATCACGAAGATGCGACGGTGCGCCGGTTTGTCGTACATGGCGTACGGGCGCTCCTCGTCGGTCATTTCATCCAGCTTCGTCATGCCGGCGATGTCACAAAAGCCGCCGAGGGGTATGGCTTTCAGCCCGTACTCAGTGTGTCCCTTGCGGAAGCTAAAGAGCGTCGGGCCAAAGCCGATGAAGTAGCGCCTCACCCGCATGCCGGACATACGGGCAGCGATAAGGTGCCCTGCCTCGTGCAGGGCGATGGAAAGGGCAATGCCTAGAGCGAAGAGAAGTACCCCTAGTCCGAAAGCCACGTGGCCATCCTTTCGTGTGCCTTCGCCCGAGCTTCGCGCTCCGCGGCCAGCACATCCTCCAAGTCATTGGGTTCGGCGGACAGGTGCTGGCAGGCCTCCATGGTTGCTGCGACCGTATCCACGATGCGGGGGAAGCTAAGCCTGCCGTTTAGGAACTCGACAGCAGCTTCCTCGTTCGCTGCATTATAGACCGCAGGCATGGTGCCGCCGGAAGTGACTGCCTGGCGCGCCAACATCACGGCCGGGAAGACATCATCGTCCAAGGGCTCGAAGTGCCAGTCGGTGGCATCGGAAAAGTCCAGCTTGGGTTGGGCGTCGGCAATTCGATCCGGCCATCCGAGAGCTAGCGAGATCGGCAGCTTCATCGATGGTGGGGAGGCCTGAGCGATGGTCGCACCATCGATGAAAGTAACCATGGAGTGCACGATCGACTGCGGGTGAACGGTCACTTCGATCTTTTCCGCGGGAATACCGAACAGCAGGCTTGCTTCAATGAGCTCCAGGCCCTTGTTCACCATGGTGGCCGAGTTCAGAGTATTCATTTGCCCCATAGACCAGGTGGGATGGTTGGCGGCCTGCAGCGGAGTGACGTCCTCCAACTGCGCACGGGTATAGCCACGGAACGGGCCGCCGGAAGCTGTCAGAACCAGAGAGTCCACTTCATCTACCCGCCCTGAACGGAGGCACTGAGCCATTGCAGAGTGTTCAGAATCCACGGGAATCAACTGATCCGAGTCCGCGGCCTTCAACACAAGCTGGCCGCCAGCGACGAGCGATTCCTTGTTAGCAAGGGCGAGTTTGGCCTGCGTTCCGAGTGTCGCCAACGTGGCGTCAAGCCCCAAAGAACCGACGAGGGCATTAAGGATGACGTCGCTCTCCCCCAGCGTCGGGCCGATCTCCTCGACCAGCATGCGGGCGGAGTCCTTCCCGCGGATGCAACGGCTGCCGAATTCCCCGTCCAACCAATCCGCCGTGCGCGCCGAGGCCACAGCAACGCATTGCAGGTCCAGGCCAAACTCGCGCACCTGCTGCGCCAACACGTCGGGTTTGGAGCCGTGTGCGGAGATGCCTACAAGCTCGAATCGCTCCGGGTTATCCGCTATGACCTCTAGTGCCTGTGTGCCGATGGAACCGGTGCTGCCAAGGACTATTACTCGCTTTTTCACGCGGCCTATTCTATTTCTTTTCTTCTGGACGCCCCGCCTCCACACCTAAATTGGGTACTTTCCTGGGCACGCACACGTCCGGATAGGGAAAAACCGGGCGCGATGTGTCAAAATACGAGAGATAGATTTTTTTGACCTTCAGGAGGAAACGGTGGCGCACCACTCTAAGGAAGCTGAAGTTTACAACGGCGTATCCACCGCGGACGTTCCGTCTGCGGCTTGGGGCTGGAGCGAGCTTCCGCGTCGCGGAATCATCACCGCCGGTGTTATCGGCGGCCTGTTCTTGCTGGGCATGCTGTTCGGCAACCACAAGGGCAATGTGGAAAACATCTGGCTGATCGCCCTGGCAGTTGCGGTCTTTCTCGGTGTGGGTCTGTGGGCTGCTCGTCCGTCTTTGGGCAAGCCCAGCAAGACTGTGACCGCTCGCAACAAGCCTGAGGGTCACGTAGAGCCGGTATGGTCCGCTGACCAGCTGAACCTCACGGGCGCATACTCCAACCTGTCCGACGATGAGCTGCGTGCACAGAACATCGATCCGGCATCGGTAACCCGCTAGTTTAGCTCCCCCCTTACACTGCGCAGGCTCCCAACAGCCTGCGCAGTTTTTTTACCGTTCTTCTGCCGCTAGCTGGCCACAGGCAGCGGCGATTTCCTGCCCCTTGGTGTCACGCACCGTACAGGGCACACCTTGAGCCTCCACACGGCGGACGAACTCATCCTGCCTTTCCTTTGGCGAGGCATCCCACTTCGAGCCTGGAGTTGGGTTCAGTGGAATAACGTTCACATGCACCTTCGTGCCCAGCGCCCCACGCAATTTCTTGCCCAGTAGGTCGGCGCGCCAAGGCTGATCGTTCATATCGCGGATCAAGGCGTACTCGATGGAAACGCGGCGCCCGGAGATGTCGGCGTAATAACGGGCAGCATCCAGTACCTCCTCCACCGACCAACGGTTGTTGACGGGAACGAGTTCATCGCGCAGCTCGTCGTCCGGAGTGTGAAGGGAAACCGCCAGACGAACCTTCATCTGCTCGTCCGCCAATTTGCGAATTGCCGGGGCCAGCCCCACCGTCGAGACAGTGATGTTGCGCTGGGAAATGCCAAAGCCATCCGGAGCTGGAGCGGAGATCTTGTGGATCGTCTCCACCACCCGCTTATAGTTCGCCAGCGGCTCACCCATACCCATAAAAACAATATTGGAGAGGCGCCCGCCCTCGTCCTGCATTACCTCAGCGGCTGCGCGAGCCTGTTCCACCATTTCACCGATGGATAGGTTACGGTCCAGTCCGCCCTGCCCCGTCGCACAGAAGGGACAGGCCATACCGCAGCCGGCCTGAGAGGAAATGCACAACGTCGCCCGATCCGGGTAGCGCATGAGAACGCTTTCCAGCATCGTGCCATCGTGCAAGCGCCACAAGGTCTTCCGCGTCTCCCCGTCGTCGGCCTCCATGTTGCGGATGGGCTGCATGAGCTCTGGGAACAGCGCCTCCTTCACCGCTGCGCGCTTCGCCTCGGGCAGATCCGTCATCTTCATCGGGTCGCCCTGCAGGCGGCCGAAGTATTGACGCCGAATCTGATCTGCCCGGAACTTCGGCAAACCGAGCTCCTGGACCTTCTGCTGCAAGGTCTCCGAATCAAAATCCGCCATATGCGCCGGCGGCATTCCCCTTTTGGGTGCTGCAAACTGAAGTTTCACTGGTGTAGCCATTATGCGCCCCATTATTGCACGGGCCGGGGGTAACCCTCACATCGCCGAAATCTGAACCCAGGGTGCTTTTGCCGTTGAATGGTGGGTATGAACGAGAACCTAAATCAGCAGCCCGAGCCGACGCCGCAGTCGGCGTCACCAGAAAAGACGCCAGAACCGGTACAACGACCAACGTCGGCACCGACCCCAACACCAACTCCAACACCAACTCCAACACCAACTCCAGCACCGGTACAAAAGCCAGAGCATCGCGAGGTTAAGAAATCCCTGGCGGGCACCACGTGGGTCGGATTGATCGTCGGTGTGCTGCTGCTGATTGTGTTGCTCGTTTTCATCCTCCAGAATCAAGAATCCGCCGAGCTGCAGCTCTTTGCATGGACGATGACCTTCCCAATTGGCGTGGGCATGCTGATCGCAGCGATCATCGGAGCACTGATTATGGCGCTGGTTGGAGGCGTGCGCATCGTACAGCTACGAAAGCAGGTTCGGGAGTAACTACACTTCCGCCTTCTACACACCGCTGAGCATATTCAGCACGACCCAGGTGATCATCGCCGATGGCAGCATGCCATCCAGGCGATCCATGAGGCCACCGTGTCCCGGCAGCATTCCTGACATGTCCTTGATGCCGAGATCGCGCTTGAACTGCGACTCCACGAGGTCACCGAGCGTGGCGCAGCAGGCAAGGCCGGGCCCGAGTAACAAGCCGATCCAGAACGGGCCGGAAAGAAGCAAGGTCACACACGCCACGCCAATGGCGGTGGATAGAATAAGCGAACCGACGAAGCCCTCCCAGGACTTCTTCGGACTGACGGCAGGCGCCATTGGGTGGGATCCGAAGAGCACACCAGCGATATATCCACCCACGTCGGAGCCGACAACGCACAGCATGAATGTGACAATGAAAGCCCAACCGTCAATGTGATCGCGCTGCATTCTCGAGAGCATCGCGGCGAAGCTGCCGAACAGCGGGATCCAGGTCAGAACGAAAATGCCGACCGCGGTATCCCGCAGGTAGTTATGCGGTGGTGAGGAGCGCCCATAGTGGAAAAGACGCGTGACCATTACCATCAGCACACTGATAACAAAGCCCGCCAGGGCTCCCGTTGGTCCGAAAGGCCAGGATAGCCACACGATCACCTGCGCGCCTAGGAAGAGCACAGGAAGGTTCAGTACATACCCGCCCTCGTACAGACGTCGCCATACTTCGTAGACGGCCAGCGACATGGCAAGGGCGACCAGGGGGTACCACGCAAAGGGAGTGAACAACCCCGCGATGGCAATGGCCCCTAGAAAAACTCCAACGGCTATAGCCTGCTTGAGGTCACGGCCGGGACCATTCTTTGGTTTCGGGCGAGCAGAGATGGGTACAGAGCCTTTCTTGCGCGGGCACAAAAGAGTGCAGGAGAGCTAAACCTCCAGCAGTTCCTTTTCCTTAGCCTCAACCAGCTCATCGACGCGCTCGACGTAGCTGTGAGTGATCTTCTCCAGATCCTTCTCGGCTGCGCGAACCTCGTCTTCGCCGGCCTCGCCGTCCTTCTGGATCTTCCCCAGCTGTTCCATGCCCTTGCGGCGGATATTACGGATGGCGATCTTTGCATCCTCGCCCTTAGACTTAGCCATCTTAACCATGTCCTTACGACGCTCCTCGGTAAGCTGCGGAATGGTCACCCGCAGCACCTGGCCATCGTTGGTGGGGTTGACGCCCAAGTCGGAGTTGCGGATAGCGTTCTCGATCTCTCCCATGGTGGACTGCTCGTAGGGCTTGATCAGCAGCATGCGCGGCTCCGGCACACTAATGGTAGCCATCTGGGTGATCGGAGTGGGAACCCCGTAGTACTCAGCTACCACGCCGTTGAACATAGACGGGTTCGCGCGACCGGTACGAATGGTCGTCAGGTCTTCGCGGGCGTGCTCCACAGAGCTGGTCATGCGCTCTTCGGACTCAAGCAGAATATCGTCAATCATGTTTAAGAATTTACCAGCCTATAGTGGGGAAAGTGTTGAGGTGTCGGGGTCGTGTTGGCACTAGCTTGTGCTGACATTGCTGTCGACGAGGGTGCCGATACGCTCGCCGGCGACGGCACGGGCAATATTGCCCTCGGTCAGCAGATTGAACACCAGAATCGGCATCTTGTTGTCCATGCAAAGGGAAAACGCGGTGGCGTCGGCAACCTTTAGGCTCTTCTCGATAACCTCCCACGGAGTGATCTCGTGGAACAACTCCGCATCCGGGTTCGTGCGCGGATCGTCGCTGTATACGCCGTCGACGGCCTTAGCCATAAGCAGCACCTCACAACCGATCTCCAAGGCACGCTGAGCAGCGGTGGTGTCAGTGGAAAAGTACGGCATACCCATACCTGCACCGAAGATAACAACGCGCCCCTTCTCCAGGTGACGAGATGCGCGCAACGGGAGGTACGGCTCCGCCACCTGCGTCATCTGGATAGCGGTCTGTACGCGGCAGTCCACGCCTTCTTGCTCCAGGAAATCCTGCAGAGCCAGGCAGTTCATGACCGTGCCGAGCATGCCCATGTAATCGGAGCGGGAACGATCCAGACCCCGCTGCTGCAATTCAGCGCCACGGAAGAAGTTGCCACCGCCGATTACCACCGCTACTTCCACGCCGGACTTGGAGACCTCGGCGATCTGACGCGCGACATTCTGCACAACATCGGGATCGATGCCGACCTTGCCACCGCCGAACATCTCACCTCCCAGCTTCAGCATGACGCGCTTGTAGCCTTCACGGTTTTCGGCTGTAGTCACCGTAGTTGCTCCTTAGTTTCGACAGTTTCGATTTTTCGACGTGGTTCAAACTGGTGGCCAGTTTACCCCACCTCTACAACAGAAAAAGTCCCCGGCACCCTATCGGTGCGGGGACTTTTGTAGCTAAGCCTGGTGGCTATTTAAGCCTGGCCAACCTCGAAGCGCTTGAAGCCCTTCAGGGTCACGCCAGCCTCGTCCATAACCTGCTTAACAGACTTCTTGGACTCGGTGACAGACGGCTGATCCAGCAGGCAAACGTCCTTGAAGTAGCCCTTCAGGCGACCCTCGATGATGTTCGGCAGAGCCTTCTCCGGCTTGCCCTCCTCGCGAGCGGTAGCCTCGGCGATCTCGCGCTCCTTGGCGACAGTCTCGGCCGGAACTTCGTCGTTGCTCAGGAACTTAGCCTTCAGAGCGGCAACCTGCATAGCGGCAGCCTTAGCTGCGCCCTCGTCATCGCCCTCGTAGGAGACCAGTACGCCGACTGCCGGCGGCAGGTCTGCGGAACGGTGGTGCATGTAGACGGCAACCTTGTCACCCTCGATGGTGGTGGCGCGCTTCAGCTCCAGCTTCTCGCCGATCTTTGCGGACAGCTGCTGCAGGGCGTCGATTGCCTTCTGGCCATCAACCTCGACTGCCTCGAGCTCTTCGCGGGAGTTAGCCTTAGCCTCTGCAGCGGCGGCCGCGACCTTGTCGGCGAACTCGATGAACTCGGAGTTCTTAGCGACGAAGTCGGTCTCAGCGTTAACCTCGATCATGGTGTTGCCGGAAACGGCAATCAGACCCTCGGAAGCGGAGCGCTCTGCGCGCTTGCCGACGTCCTTAGCACCCTTGATGCGCAGGATCTCGATGGCCTTGTCGAAGTCGCCTGCGGCTTCTTCCAGGGCCTTCTTGCAGTCCATCATGCCGGCGCCGGTGATCTCGCGGAGCTTCTTTACGTCTGCAGCGGTGTAGTTCGCCATGTGGGGCGATCCTCCTTCTGGTGGAAGTGTTTCATAGTGGCTGAAATAACAGTTTTTAAAATCAGTCCTGTTTTCCAGCCTAGGTTACAAGTAACGCCCACGCCCGTCGGACACGGGTCTAAAACTGTGTCCCATACGGGGGTGGGCGCTATTCGCTGGCCAAAAGCAGCCTATGCCTCGGAAGACTCGGTCTTCTCAGCCTCTGCCTCGGTAGCCTCGGCCGGTGCCTTCTCAGCGTCGCCAGCGGCTTCCTTAGCAGCAGCCTCCTGGCGCTCAGCGCGGGCCTGGCGGCCAGCTTCAACAGCGGAGGAGATGATGCTGGTCAGCAAAGTTGCGGAACGGATTGCATCGTCGTTGCCCGGGATCGGGTAGTCGACAACGTCCGGGTCGCAGTTGGTGTCCAGGATGGCAACAACCGGGATGTTCAGCTTCTGTGCCTCGGAGACAGCGATGTGCTCCTTGTTGGTGTCGACGATCCACAGTGCGGACGGGGTCTTGGTCATGTCCGCGATACCGCCCAGAACGCGCTCCAGCTTGTTGCGCTCGCGGGTCAGCATCAGAACTTCCTTCTTGGTGCGGCCCTTGTAGCCGTCCTCAGCTGCGTCCATTGCCTGCAGCTCCTTGAGGCGGTGCAGACGCTTAGCAACAGTCTGGAAGTTGGTGAGCATACCGCCGAGCCAGCGGTGGTTGACATAAGGCATGCCCACGCGCTCTGCCTCGTTAGCAACGGCTTCCTGAGCCTGCTTCTTGGTGCCGACGTACAGGATGTTGCCGCCGTGGGCAACGGTCTCCTTGACGAACTCGTATGCCTCGTCGATGTAGGTCAGGGTCTGCTGCAGGTCGATGATGTAGATGCCGTTGCGGTCGGTGAAGATGAAGCGCTTCATCTTCGGGTTCCAACGACGGGTCTGGTGACCGAAGTGGACACCAGCGTCCAGCAGCTCGCGCATAGTAACAACAGCCATGGTGTTACAGGGGCGTATCTTCTTCTAGCCGACCATGTGGCCGGCGCCGCCCCTTCCTCGCTTTCAAAGTTTAGGGTTTGACGGTTTTCTTCACGATGCACTCGACACTCACTGTACGTGGGTGGCTTATGCACCATCCTGGCAGATATTCCCCGATGTAGCTGTGGCTCGCCATGTTCGCCCGCTTACGGGACCGTGCTGGTGAGCCATTGTGTGGGGTGCGAATTATCTACGCGTAGTCAGTAGCCTTACTTCACCCCGCGGTCTTCGCGAAACCACTTGCACTTCCTTGAGCGGTGCAGAGACGAATCCGGACATACTGCGCTTGCAACACTACCCCCTCTCACGCAGCTAAAACAAGTCCACTACACCGCGCGTCGCACGCAATCTGTGGACAACTTTGACTTATCCACAAACTCGTTCGCTTACTCTTTCTTTTTGGTGACGCCCCCACGCATCATTTCTAACCATGACCCCTTGGTTCTCACGTGTTCTGTACAGCGCTTTTGCAACGGTTTCCCTGTTGTATGCCGCTCCCCTGTCTCCTGCCGTCCCCAGTGCTTCATTTCCGGAGCATTCCACCCAGATTGTGCGTTCTCATCGTCTACCCACTTCCAAGGATGCGACGGTTCTCCGTACTGCGGACATACCCGATCAGGCGTGGAAGCCCGGGCACCGGGGTGTGGATCTCCAGGCGACTCCCGGGCAAGTCATCGTGGCGAGCCGGGGCGGCATTGTAGCCTTTGCCGGCGTGGTGGCAGGCACTCCTGTGGTTTCCATTAGTCACTCGGACGGTATCCGCACGACGTATGAACCGGTGCTGGCTCGGGTAAAAGCAGGACAACAGGTACACCGGGGTGAGCCCATCGGCGTGCTTGCGGATGCCACAGCCCTGCCGGACTATGCCCGTACATCACCAGGACTGTCGTGGGGCGCGCGTATTGAGGGCAAGGAGCGAAAGTATATAGACCCGATGACGCTGCTCGGCAGTGTGCGCGTCAGGCTCTGGGATGTGCCTGGTTAAAAACAGCCTTCAAACGTTCGGTACCTACGTGGGTGTAAATCTGCGTGGTGGACATATTCGCATGCCCCAACAGTTCTTGGACGACGCGCAGATCAGCTCCGCCTTCAAGGATTGCAGTGGCTGCAGAATGTCGCAGACCGTGGGGGGAAAGTTTCGGACCGGGTCCTGCCTGAGTGACCCTGTTCACCACATTGCGAACCTGACGGGGGTCGATGCGCTTGCCGCGCACTCCGACGAAGAGCGCCGAAGTTTCTTTTGCCATTTCTTTGCGCACGGATAGCCACTGCTCCAGCGCTGACACCACTGTGGCTCCGAAAGGAACGACCCGCGTCTTTTTTCCCTTACCCGTGACACGCAGGAGGTTGTTGGAAAAGTCAACGTCGTCGACATCACACCCTGTCAGCTCAGAGACGCGGATACCCGTGGCGTAGAGGAGCTCGACCATGGCCCAGTCGCGAATGCCGGTAGGTGTGGCATCTTCCGGCTCGGCGCGCAGCCCGTCGAGCAGCTCGGAGGCCTGGTCGGCGCGCAAAACTCGCGGGAGCGTGCGCTGCGGTTTCGGGGCTTTAAGTGCGGCAACGGGATTGGCGCTAACGAACCCACGGTGTGCCAGGAAGGCTCCAAAGCCCCGCATACTGGAAGCGAGACGGGAAAGGCTTGCTCGACTTGCCCCGCTGTCTACCGCCCAGCCGAGAACATCACGAGCTCGGTCGAGATCAAACTCCTCGATCCGCTCCAGCCCCTCCAGGGCGTTATCAAGGTCTCGGCGATACGCGCGAATGGTGTTCTCGCTGCGCCCCACCACATGGCGGAGGTGCTGTTCATAATCGTCCAGTGCAGCACTCAACGATGCCTTGTTGCCGACGGGACGGGAGTTGCTCATGTGACTAATGTAGCCGGTCACTCAACCCTAATCCAGCAATCCGCCTCTCTGCGAAGCCTGCCCATCGCTTCCAAGTCGCGTAGGCAGCGGATCACCGTACGAGCTGGCAAACCGGTGGCCTCCACCAATTGAGACAGCCGACCTTCGCTCCCCCGGCCGGAGGGCAAACCTGCGGCGTCAAAAATGGCTGTCTGCTCCCAGCTCAGAAGAGACGAGCGATCTTCTTCGACAAACCCCAGACTCATCTGCTCCCCCAGGGGGCTTAGATCTTCAATCAAGTCTCGGGCGCTGACTGCCAGCGTGGCCCGCGAGGTGCGAATACGGTCGAGGCACCCCAACGACGCATGCGAGGTCACCGGCCCAGGCACCGCGAAAGTTGGTTTAACGAAGGCCTCCGCCCAGTTCAAGGTGTTGAGCGCCCCGCTCCTAAGGGGCGCCTCCACCACCAAAGTCGCCTGGCCAAGTGCTGCGGCGATGCGGTTACGAGTAAGGAAACGGTGGCGCGCAGGCGGAGTGCCAGGAGGATACTCACTGATCACCAGTCCCCCTGCGGCAATGATGTGCTCGAATAGCTCTGTGTGAGCCTTGGGATAAGGAATATCCAAACCGCAGGCCATCACCGCCACCGTAGGCGCTTTAGACTGCAGAGCCGCCCGGTGGACAAGTGCATCGATTCCCACCGCACCCCCGGAGATCAGGCTAAAACCCGCATCGGCCAGATCTCCAGTGAAAGACTGCGTGACCTGCTCGCCGTAGCGAGTCGCCGCGCGTGTGCCTACGACGGTGACGGAGCGTCGCACGGCAACATCCAGGCGAATATCTCCACGCACCCACAGCGCAAACGGCGCGGCGGCCTGTCCGCGCACGGAAGAATCATGGTCTGCACCTGAATTGGCCATGCGCATGAAGCTGGCGCTAAGTTCCTCCGGCCATTCATCGTCCTCGGGTGTGACAAGTCGCCAGCCGCGCGCAGCAGCCAGCTCAATGTCCTTTGATGGATCCTGTTCATATCGCTGTGAAGTCGCGTCGGCCAGTTCATCGGGCAGTCTGCCACCCCGGCGCGCCAATGCCTCGGCGACCGCTTTAACCTGCGACGCCCCAGCCTTTTCCCATCCTTCCGGCCAGAGCAAGTCCAGCACATCAGTCCGGGAAGCTTCTACGACGCGTCGCAGATAGGCCCACTCATAGAGATTGTCAGTGGTTGTCATGGCTTATGCCACCTCCGTTAGTTCCTGGTCTGCGCCGAAGAGCTCCACCGCGTCGCTGATATGCCCCAGATGTGGCGCGGGTGCAGACTCCAAATCCGCGAGTGTCCACGCCACACGGATGGTGCGGTCAACACCCCGCTGGGTGATAGTGCCTGTTCGAAGCATGTCCTCGAGCAGCAACTCACCGGCTTCATCTACTCCCACCTCCCGCAAATCCTTTCCGGGTACCAGGGCGTTGCTGGCTGTGCCCCACCGCTGACGCGCACGATCCCGCGCTGCAGCTACCCGCTCTGCCACCACCGCGGTGGACTCAGACGAGTTTTTAAGCCCCGCTATCTGCGGTCGCCCCGTAGTGCGGGCAAACACGTCCACCCGATCGCGAAGCGGGCCAGAAAGCTTCGCCTGATATCTGAGCCGGGTTCCGGAAGGACATGTGCAGTCAATGGCCAGCTCTGCCCCGCACGGACAGGGATTCGCGGCTAATACCAGCTGGAAATCCGCGGGAAAAGTCGAAATCCGTTGTGCACGCACAAGCTCTACCCGGCGCAGCTCCATGGGCACGCGCAGAGTGTCGAGGCAGTCCCGGCGCGCCTCACTGACCTCATCGAGAAATAGAACACCGTGGTGTGCGAGACTCACCGCTCCGGGAACTGGCACACGTCCTCCACCAATCAATGCCGCTGGAGTCACAGAATGGTGCGGGGCGATGAAAGGCCTTCGACCGGCAAGCACCTCCGAAAGATTCCCCTTGACCCCCGCTAAAGAATGCACGATGGCAGCCTCCACCCGCTCGCTATCGCTCATTGGCGGCAAGATTCCTGGCAACCGCTCAGCCAGCATGGATTTGCCGCTTCCCGGAGGTCCAATAAGCAACAGGTTATGTCCGCCTGCCGCAGCAACCTCCACTGCCCGGCGTGCCGCCGGTTGTCCCAACACCTCCGCCAGATCCCCCACCTCACGGGGAGGCACCTGTTGCCCTGGTTGTGCTTCCGGTAAGTCTCCGCCTCTTAACCACTCGATAACGCTAGCGAGATTGCGGGCTATCAGCACCGTTACCGCAGACTCCGCTGCCTCCGCCGCAGCGGCAGCCTCTGCCTCATTGCCCGCCGGAACCACAACCGTGGAAAATCTCTCCATCGCCGCGGCCAATACGAGAGCAAACACCCCTTGTACTGGGCGAATCTGCCCATCGAGTCCCAGCTCCCCCACTAGGACAGTTGCAGACAGTCTGCCAGCCACCACTGCGTCCTCCGCAACCGCGGAGAGCATCGCACACACCATCGCCAGGTCGTATCCCGCCCCCTGCTTCGGCAACCCAGCTGGTGACAGACTCATCACCGTCCTCGACCCCGGCCACGCCACGCCCGAGTTCTTTAACGCCGAGCGGATGCGATCCTTCGCCTGCACCACCGCGGTATCCCCCATACCCACAATCGAGATGCCGGGAAGCCCCCTGCTCACATCACATTCGACGGTAATAACCGTCCGCCGCGTCCCCTCCAACGCCAGCGCTTGCGCATGCCCTACGGCCATCGGTCACCACACCCCCTGGACATGCTCCCGCACGCCCTGCGGACCAACGTCGATCACATCCACGCGCATTCCCCCGGAAAAGCGCACCCCCTCGCGATTCTGTTCCAGCCACAGGCCAGCCACGGTGCGTATCCGCCGCAGCTTCCGCGGACCGACTGCTGCCACTCCGCCCCCATCGGAGTCCGAGGTGCGATACTTCACCTCGATAAAGGCGAGATCGCCCTCAGGCGTGCGTGCAACTATATCCAACTCCCCGTAACGAGTATGGAAATTGCGTTGCAGTACCTCATATCCCGCCCGCTGCAGATAGTCCGCGGCTAGGTTTTCCCCTGCGTTACCCACCCGCCGCTTGTTCACCGTTGGCACTGTCGCTTCCCCTCACTTCCTCGCGTCCCCTACCTTTTCGATCGGCACCGGCTCTTTCACGGCCAGCACCTGGTTCACAAGTGTGGAGCATTATCCACGCGAGGGGGCGTCACCAAACAAAAAGGCAAAGCAAAAGCCCAGGGGTCTGTGGATAACCTCTGGGCTGTGAATAAGAAGGGAATGTTACTGGTTAGTCCGGCAGTTGCAGCTCGGGCTTGTCGAGTTCCTCGATGTTGACGTCCTTGTAGGTGATGACGCGAACATAACGGACAAAGCGGGCAGGCCGGTACATATCCCACACCCAGGCATCGGACATGCGGACTTCGTAGTACACCTCGCCGCCGGAGTTACGGGGAATCAGCTCGACGGCGTTGGCCAGGTAGAAGCGGCGCTCGGTTTCCACCACATAGGAAAACTGGCTGACCACGTCGCGGTACTCGCGGTACATCGACAGTTCGACGTTAGCTTCGTAGTCGTCTAGTTCCTCAGCGCTCACGGACTTACCCTCGATCCTTTCCCTCTAGCCACTGCCGATGCGCAGCGGCCACGTTCTTGTAACTGTAGCGGTGATAAGGGGTGCCACCATGCAGACTCACCGCGTTCATGTGTGCCTTGGTGCCATAGCCCTTGTGACTAGCCAAACCATACCCCGGGAACTCTTCGTCGAGGGTTCGCAACACTCGATCCCTGGAAACCTTTGCCAGCACGCTTGCCGCACTAATGCATTTCGCCATCTGGTCGCCTTTGATCACTGGCAGGTGTGGCATAGGAAGTCCCGGCACCTTGACCGCGTCGGTCAACACATACCCCGGCTGAACGTCCAATGCCGCGACTGCGCGACGCATGCCGGAAACATTGGCGTGCTGAATACCAAAACTGTCGATATCCGCGGCGCTGATGTGGATAATCGAATACGCCACGGCGACATCCTTGATGACCTCAAAGAGGAGCTCGCGGGTCTTCTCAGTCAGCTTCTTCGAATCGGTGAGCCGCTCCAGCCCCGCACCGTCTAAATCAGCGGGGAGGATGCACGCCGCAATGGAGATCGGCCCGCAGCAGGCGCCACGACCGGCCTCGTCCACCCCCGCTACGGGCCCCAGCCCCGCGGCTTCTAACTCGCGTTCCAAGGAGCTTTAGCCCTGGATCGGCAGGGAGTCCACGCCACCGATACGGTTAACTGGCAACAGAATGGACTCGACCTCGCCGACGATGTTTTCCACCGGGATGGTGCCCTGGTGCTCATCCCCCATGTGCGCGCGAGAATCCAGGGAGTTGGTGCGGTTATCGCCCATAACCCAGACGGCATCATCCGGCACGGTAACCGGGCCGAAGTAGTTACCCTGGCATTCCTTAGATCCCATGGTGGGGTCGATCGGGTTGACGGGCGGATCCATCGTGTAAGAATCATCGACCTTCTTACCGTTGACCATGATTCCCGGGTCGCCCTCCTGGCACTGCACCGTCTGCCCACCGGTGGCAATCACGCGCTTGACCAGGGTATTTTCATCGGGAGCGACAATGCCGATGGTGGCGCCGAGGTTCTGCAGGCCACGCACGACACCATTGGAACTGCGACGGGAAGTGTATTCTTCATTCCACGATTCGGTGCCCACGAAGACAATTACGTCGCCCGGATCAGGCATCTTGTTGCCACGATAAGCCAGTTTGTTGACGAAGATGCGGTCGGGTGTACATCCCTGACAGCCGTGGAGAGTGGGTTCCATCGACTCGGAAGGAATCAAGTACATGCGGCCAACGAAGTTGTTGAACGCTCCTAGCACTAGCATCGTCACCAGGATGATGATCGGCATTTCAACCCACCATGGGTAGGTCTTCTTCTGCTTCTCTTTCTTCTTTTTGTTAGGTGACGCCCCATCCTCCGGCTGCGCAGCGGCCTTCGGTTCACCATTGGCGCCTTCCGGGGCTGGGCGCTGGGTGGGGTACTCGCCCGGCTGGCCAGGGAGCTGCTGGGGATCGTTCGGTTCCTGTCGATGAGTCACAAATAGCCAGGATACCAGTGGCAGGAAAAGCAAAAAACCCAGCCACGAAACTGTGGCTGGGTAGTTAGCACTTAGGGGGTAAGTACTAGCGGCGCTCCTTGATGCGGGCTGCCTTGCCGCGACGCTCGCGCAGGTAGTACAGCTTCGCACGGCGAACCTTACCGCGGGACAGAACGTCGATGTGGTCGATGTTCGGGGAGTGAACCGGGAAGGTACGCTCCACACCAATGCCGAAGGAGATCTTACGGATGGTGAAGGTCTCGCGGATGCCGGAGTTCTGACGACGGATTACAACGCCGCGGAAAACCTGCAGACGGGACTTGCTGCCCTCGATAACCTTGACGTGAACGTCCAGGGTGTCGCCAGGGCGGAAATCAGGAATGTCATCGCGCAGCTGAGCTGCGTCAACCTTGTCAAGAATGTGCATGGATAAAATCCTTTTGCTCGTCTGGATAGAGGATCCTCGCGGCTTTTCGCTTGTTCCACGCGCCTACGGGTTCGTACCCACAACAGAAATTAACTTGAGTAGTATGCCATCGGTCAGCGGCGTTTACCAAATCCGGCGTTTTTTAGTGCAGCGGCCATGCTGCCCTGTGGCTGGCGCTTCCTTCCTCCCTGCTTGCCACTGGCCTTTGGCTCATCCTGCAAGCGTAGGGAAAGCCCGATGCGGTTCCGGGGCACATCCACGTCGACCACGCGCACCTTTACAACCTCGCCAGAGCTCACCACATCGTGTGGATCCTTGACGAATTGATTGCTCATTGCGGAGACGTGGACAAGGCCATCCTGGTGGACGCCGACATCCACGAATGCACCGAAGGCGGCAACATTCGTCACGGTGCCTTCCAGCACCATGCCGGGGCGTAGATCCTTGATGGTCTCAATCCCTTCGGCCAGCGTGGCGGTCTTAAACGTCGGGCGTGGATCGCGCCCGGGCTTGTCCAATTCCGCTAAAACGTCCGTGATTGTGGGAATTCCGAATGTGTCATCGGCGAAGTCTTTGGCGCGCAGTTTGCCTAGCACGGCGGTGTTGCCCACAAGCTGTGGCACCTGCACGCCCGTGGATTCAACAATGCGCCGAACCAATGGATAAGCCTCTGGGTGGACTGCCGACCCATCCAGCGGATCAGCCGCACCATTGATGCGGAGGAAGCCCGCGGCCTGTTCGAAAGCCTTCGGCCCCAGACGGGGAACCTTCAGCAACTCCTTGCGGGACTTAAACGCCCCGTTTTCGTCCCTGTAGGCCACAATATTTTCGGCCAATGTGGGCGTAACACCTGCGACTCGGCTGAGCAACGGGGCGCTGGCGAGGTTGACATCCACACCCACGGAGTTCACTGCATCCTCCACCACGCTATCCAACCCGGCGGCCAGCAGAGCCTGGTTCACATCGTGCTGGTACTGGCCCACACCGATCGACTTCGGGTCGATCTTCACCAATTCCGCCAAGGGATCCTGTAGACGTCGAGCGATGGAGACAGCTCCACGGAGGGAGACATCCATATCGGGGAACTCCTGTGCGGCCACCTCTGAGGCGGAGTACACCGATGCGCCGGCTTCGGAAATGACGACCGTCTGGGGCTTCGTCCCCTCGGCCAGCCCGGCAATTTCCTTTGCCAATTTCTCGGTTTCGCGGCTGGCGGTGCCGTTGCCCACGGCTAACAGTTCCACGCCGTGCTTGTTCACGAGGGCGCTCAAAATGGTGCGCGCTTTATCCCACTGTCCGGAGTGTGGATAGACCACAACCGTATCTAAAACCTTGCCGGTGCTGTCCACGACGGCGCATTTCACTCCATTGCGATAGCCCGGATCCAGCCCTAAGGTCGCGCGGTGGCCAGCCGGTGCCGCCAAGAGCAGATCCTTCAGGTTCTTGGAAAAGACATTGACTGCCGCTTCGTCTGCTTTTTCCTTGAGGCGCATCCGCGCATCCACCGCAGAGCTCACGGCCAGCTTGGTGCGCCAGCCGAAGCGAACACACTCGGCACGGAACTTATCCGCCGCGTCCCCCTGCGACCCCAACCCAGTGCGGTCAGCGATGATTCCCTGGTAGAACTCGTCGCTCTCCCCCGGGGCGAAGTTAACACGCAGCACGCCCTCGTTTTCGCCGCGCAGCAGTGCTAGCACGCGGTGGCTTGGCAAATCCCCGAAAGGCTCGTTGAACTCAAAGTAATCGCGGTACTTCTGGCCTTCCTCCTCCTTGCCCTCGATGACCGCGGATTCGGCGCGGCCCCGGCGGAAGTACTCCTCGCGAATCTCCCCCACTACATCGGCGTCGGTGGAAATGTCCTCAACCACGATGGCTCTGGCGCCCGCCATCACTGCGGCGGCGTCATCAAAACCTTCTTGAACATAGCTTTCCGCCAGATCGGGACTACCGCCGGCGAGAAGCTTTTCGACCAGTTCCCCGAGCCCCGCCTCTCGCGCGATGGCAGCCTTGGTGCGACGGGACTTCTTGAAGGGCAGGTAGAGGTCCTCGAGCCTTGCCTTCGTGTCCACTTCCAAAATTTTTTGCCGCAGCTCATCGGTCAGCTTGCCCTGCTCGTCAATGCTCTTCAGGATTGTTTCCTTGCGCGCGGCCAGCTCGCGCAGGTAATCGAGGCGCTGCTCTAGCTGGCGCAACTGGCCATCATCCATGCCACCGGTGATCTCCTTGCGGTAGCGGGCGATGAAAGGCACGGTCGCCCCACCGTCGAGCAAATCGATGGTCGCTTGGACTCGAGAAACTTCCGCCCCAAGTTCGTGGGCAATGCTGCTAGCGATGCTATCGGTCATTCCCCACATTCTAGAGGGGCTACTGCTTGCCGAAGTCCTCGCCCCACTCCGGGGCGTCGTTCGTGAACTCAGTCAGCTCCGGCTGCAGTACCTATCCTTTAAACCACCCCGTTACCGCCGGGGCGATGTTCGTGTAAACATGCTTGTGCTCTTGGTACTCGGCCAGTCCGGTGGGGCCAAGTTCTCGGCCATTGCCGGACTGCTTCATTCCGCCCCACTCTGCCTGGGGCAGGTAGGGGTGGAAATCATTAATCCAAATGGTACCGTGACGCAGCTTGCGCGCGACCCGTTCAGCCTTTCCGCCATCCGTGGTCCACACGGCGCCAGCCAGGCCGTACTCCGTGTCATTGGCAATGGCGACGGCCTCGTCCTCAGTGGTGAAGGTCTCGATGGTCACGGTGGGGCCGAAGGCTTCATCGTGAACGCAGTCCATCTCCTGAGTGCAGCCATCAATGATGGTCGGCAGGTAGAACACGCCCTTAGTCAGGTCGGTGTTGCCCGTCGCGTGGCTACCCTCGTTGTCCTCAGCAGTCGGGATTCGGCCACCGCAGAGAATGTTGGCGCCCTGCTCACGTGCATGATCGACGTAAGCGGCGACCTTGTCCCGGTGGTCGGCAGAAATCAAGGCGCCGGTCTCGGCAGCCTCATCCAGCGGGCCACCGATCTTGATCTGCTCAGCCTTGGCCACGAGTGCCTTGACGAATTCATCGTGGATGGACTCCTCCACCACGATGCGGGAGCCCGCGGAGCACACCTGGCCCGAGTGCACGAATGCGCCGTTGAGCGCGTTATCTACTGCCGCGTCGAAGTCTGCGTCGGCAAAAATGACATTTGGGTTCTTGCCACCCAGCTCCAAAGCCACGCGCTTGACGGTCTCCGCCGCATTCCGGGCGATTAGCTTGCCGGTAACAAGGCCACCGGTGAAGCTGACCATGTCCACGTCCGGGCTTTGCGAGAGGGGGTTGCCGCAATTGGCGCCCGCGCCGGTGATCAGATTCGCCACGCCTGCGGGCAGTCCCGCCTGATTCAGGACTGTCATCAGCATCATCGCGGTGTGTGGCGTCAGTTCCGCCTGCTTCAGCACAAAGGAGTTACCCGCCGCCAATGCCGGTGCAACCTTCCAGGCCACCTGCAGCAGTGGATAGTTCCACGGGGTGATCAGGCCGCACACGCCGACTGGTTCGGCGTCGATACGCGAGCGAACATTCGCATCACCCGGATCGACCACACGACCCGCCTGGTGCTGGGCGAGAGTGCCAAAGAACTCAAAAGAGTTGGCAATGTCATCCATGTCGATCTCTGCTTCGGCCAAGCGCTTTCCGGTGTCGGCTGCTTCTGCACGGGCGAAGTCATCTTTGTTCTCGCGGATCTTCTCAGCGACCTTCAGCAACAACTTGCCACGCTCGACAGCGGGAACATCCGCCCATACGCCGGAATCGAAGGCAGCGCGGGCGGCAGCGATGGCCTTGTTCGTATCTTCGTCGGAGGCCTCGGAGACCACTCCTACCGTGGTGTTATCAGCGGGGTTGATGATGGTGCGGGTCTCACCGTTGTTGGCTGGCACCCACTTGCCGTTGATAAACAGCGAAGCGGGGGCGCCTTCATTGTGGTGTACCCCGGCCAGCAGATCGCAGGTAGTCGGGTCGAAGAGTGCAGCGTTCATATTTGAGGTTCTCGCTTTCCGATTGTTCTTACGGTCGAGTGAAAGGTTTTAGTCTTCGGTCCAGGCACGCACGGGGTCGGCACCGTCGGACATGTCCGAGGTACCTGGCAAGTCGCGCTGCATGTGCAGGAACTCTAGGTGACGCTCGTAAAGATCCAGGACGTTATCGATCAATTGCTCGGTCGTATAACCGTAGATGTCGTAGCCGAGGGAGCCCGTGTTATCGAAGACCTCCAAGCGGTAGTAGTTCTCCCCATTGCTAGTGCTACGAGTAAAGCTCGGCACCGGGTGTTCCATGGGGTAGATCTGATAGCGGAAGTCTTGTTCTTCGCCCAGGTGCAGGGTGAGATCCAGCTGGTTTACCGGCAGGTTGGGCACTTCGGCAGCCACCAGCGTAGTCTCGATTCCCTTGTCATTCAGTTCGCGGGCGACGGATGCCAAAGCGGGCTGGGCGACGTTGACCAGATATTCATTGGCCTTGGAAGCGCTGGGCCACGTGGAGGCCCGCGAGAGGCGCTTGCGCCAAGACTGATTGTCCCCAGATCCACTCGAGCGGCCGGACATGGCGCTGTGCAGGGAAACGCTGCGGGCTTCTGTCGCGTAGCTCTCCAGGCGCAGCGAGCGCCATAGTCCAAGCATGATGAGGTAGATCACGATGGTGAACGGAAGCCCCATCACGATGGTTGCGTACTGCACTGTTTCGACGCCATTAACTTGCAACATGACAAGCGTCAGTACACCGACCAATACAGCCCAGAAAATGCGGGACCACTTCGCCCCGTCCTGGCGGGAATCTTCGATCTTGGAGGTGAAGTTGGCGGTCACTAGAGCGCCGGAGTCGGCAGAGGTGATGTACAGCAGCAGGCCGATCAGTGTGGAGAGAACGATCAGTACCGTGCCGCCACCCATGTCCTGCAGCAAGGCATAGAAACCTTGTTCCGGATACTCCATCGTGTTGTTGGCGAAGTCCATATCTCCGCTGATAACGCGACGCAAAGCGGTATTACCAAACAGGCTCATCCACAGCAGGATGAACAGGAAGGGAATGGTCAGCACGCCGACGACGAACTGTCGCAGGGTGCGGCCACGGGAGATGCGGGCCAGGAATAGACCGACAAAGGGCGCCCATGCCACCCACCAGGCCCAGAAGAACAGGGTCCAGGCGCCCATCCAGGCCTTGGTGGATTCCGGATCCTCGGAGAAAGCAAACGTGTCCATGGTCATGCCTGGGAATGACGAGACATAGTCACCGATATTCATGACGAGGGCGTCAAGAAGGAAGGCAGTCTGGCCGGTCACGGTGACGTAAACGACCAAGCCAATGGCGAGCAACACATTGATTTCGCTCAGTCGCTTGATGCCCTTGTCCACGCCAGAGACCGCAGAGAGAGTGGCCACGCCGACGGCGAAAATGATCAGGCCGGATTGTACGGCGACACCTTCGTCCCAGCCGAAGATGAGGTGCAGGCCATAAGTCAGCTGCACCACGCCGATACCGAGAGAGGCGGCGATGCCGAAGACGGTGCCCAGAACTGCGGCAATGTCCACCGCACCTCCGATGGGACCGTGGATGCGCTTGCCGATCAACGGGTACAGGGCGCTACGGATAGCTAGAGGCATGTTCAGGCGGTAGGCGTAGTAGCCGAAGGCCATGCCCATCAGGGCGTAGAGAGCCCAACCGGTGATGCCGTAGTGGAAGAGAGCCCACACGACGGCTTGCTCGGCAGCTTCCCGGGTTTGTCCATCGCCGACGGGCGGAGCCATGTACTGAGTGACAGGCTCGGCTACGGCGAAAAACATCAGGTCTACACCGATACCAGCGGCGAAGAGCATCGCCGACCAGGAGAATAGGCGGAATTGCGGGCGAGAGTGGTCTGGCCCAAGGCGGATCGAACCGGACTTGGAAAAGGCGACCACGAGGACGAAGATCACAGCGACTGTTGCGGTGACGATGTAAAACCAGCCGAGGTTGGTGGAGATCCAGCCAGTCACCGACGCCAAAGTGTCCTTGGCTTGCTCCCGCCCCACGAAGGCATAGAGCGCAACTGCGAGGATGCCCAAGGCGGAGATGATGAACACAGGCCAATTGGTCTTAGGGGGCGTTACTTCACCGGGCGAATAGCTATCGCGGTCATTAACATCAAAAGAGCCGACAATGACACGCGGACCGGAGGCCTTCTTCCTTCCCACGATGCGCCGGGCTTTGAGGTCGTTTTGTGCAGGCGGCCCGGTGCTTGTGGCACCGTCAGTCGATTCGGGCCGGGAGTCGTTGTCGGAATTGGTCATGTAATTCTCCTCGATTACTTCCCGCCAAAGGGAGTTCATTTTCTAAGAAATACAATTTTCTAGACTACACAGCTATTTCTAATATGCCAGCCGAACCCCTCATATAGGTGCCATTCTCACCTCACTAGCGAGGTATGCCAAAATTAGGTTTTACCTGCTACCTAGAAATCCTATTAAGAAACTGGCATACTAGATTTTGTTCAGTCATTTAACTAGGAGGTAAGTGAAAAGATGGGCTTCATCGACAAGCTGATTCCAGGTAAGAAGAACGACACCGAAGGCCAGGTCGTCGAAGATCGTCGTCGCGATACTGTCATCGTCGGCGGCGGATCCGCAGGTTCGGTTTTGGCCAACCGACTTTCCGAAGACTCCACCAAGGACGTCATGGTTCTAGAGGCCGGACGCCCCGACTCCCTGTGGGATCTGTTCATCCATATGCCCGCCGCATTCTCCTTCCCTATCGGCGACAAGCACTATGACTGGGAGTACGAGTCCGAGCCGGAGCCAGAGATGAACGGTCGCCGTATCTACCACGCCCGCGGCAAGGTGCTGGGTGGCTCCTCCTCCATCAACGGCATGATCTTCCAGCGCGGCAACCCGATGGATTACGAAAAGTGGGGCAACCTGCCAGGCATGTCCAACTGGGGCTGGAGCCACGTCCTGCCCTACTTCAACAAGATGGAAACCGCGCTGGCCGCTGACCCTGATGACCCACGTCGTGGCCACAACGGTCCGCTGAAGCTGACCCGTGGCCCGGCAACCAGCCCACTATTCCAGGCCTTCTTTAAGTCCGTCCAGGAAGCCGGCTACAACCTGACCAACGATGTAAATGGCTACCGACAGGAGGGCTTCGCACCCTTCGACCGCAACATCTTCGAGGGCAAGCGCCTCTCCGCGGCTCGTGCGTACCTGCACCCGGTAATGAACCGCAAGAACCTCGACGTGCGCACCCGCGCATTCACCACCCAAGTAATCATTGAAAACGGCAAGGCCGTGGGCGTGGAATACCAGTGGAAGGGTCAGACCCACCGTGTCTTCGCCGACAAGGTCATCCTTTGCGGCGGCGCCTTCAACACCCCGCAGCTACTGGAGCTATCCGGCATCGGCGACCGCGCAGTGCTGGAGAAGGCAGGAGTCGAGGTCAAGAAGCACCTGCCCGGTGTGGGTAACAACCTGCAAGACCACCTCGAGGTCTACGTGCAGTACAACTGCACCCAGCCGGTCAGCTCCCAGCCCTACTACAAGATGATCAACCGCCCGTTCATCGGTCTGCAGTGGCTGCTGACCCACCGTGGCCCGGTTGCTTCCTCCCACTTCGAGGCCGGTGGCTTCGCCCGCTCCAACGACGACGAGGCCTACCCGAATCTGATGTTCCACTTCCTGCCAATGGCGATCCGCTACGACGGCTCCCAGCCGGAAGGCGAGCACGGTTTCCAGTTCCACGTCGGCCCGATGTACTCCGATACCCTGGGGCACGTACACATCAAGTCCAATGACCCGAAGGAAAAGCCGGAGATCCTGTTTAACTACCTGGCCACCGAGCAAGATCGCCGCGAGTGGGTCGAGGCAGTGCGTACCTCCCGCAAGCTGCTTGATACCCCGGCAATGAAGGAGTTCACCGACGGCGAGATCTCCCCCGGCGCTGCTGTGCAGACCGATGAGGAAATCCTGGAGTGGGTTCGCAATGACGCAGAGACTGCCCTGCACCCCTCCTGTACCGCCAAGATGGGCCCGGCAGACGACGAGATGGCCGTTGTCGACCCGGAGACCATGCAGGTGCACGGCGTTGACGGCCTGTACATTGCCGATGCATCGGTCATGCCGATCATTACCAACGGCAACATCTACGCTCCTGTCGTCATGTTGGCGGAAAAGGCTGCCGACCTGATCAAGGGTGAAAAGCCGCTGGATCCGATCGACGCTCCCTTCTACCGCGCCAAGCAGGACATGCCGCTGTACGCGGAAGGCGAAGAGGTTCGCGACCACGTCAACGCCATCCCCGGCGCTGACCACTAGGAGCGTTTAGCCTTCTAGGCCGTCAAGGTACGCCCGGTCTGCTTCGGATAGCTCCACGCTACCCAGCAGGTCAGGGCGTATTTTTTTGGTCCTGGCGAGGGATTGCTCTCGGCGCCATTGGGCGATCTTGGCATGGTTGCCACTAAACAATACGTCGGGCACGTCCAGCCCACGCCACTGCCTGGGGCGGGTGTAGCTAGGCCCTTCTAAGAGACCATCTTGGAAGGAATCCTCCTGGTGGCTAGCTTGGTTACCCAACACGCCAGGGATCAGCCTCACCATGGCTTCCGCCATGACGAGCACCGCTACCTCGCCGCCAATCAGTACATAGTCACCGATGCTGACTTCTTCCACGCGATAGCGGTTCTGTGCATCCTCTACTACGCGCTGGTCAATGCCCTCATAGCGGCCGCAGGCAAACACGACATGCTCTTCCCTACTCCACCGTTCAGCCATGTCTTGGGTAAACGGTCGCCCTGCCGGCGTGGGCACGATAAGCAACGGTTTTGTGACGCCACCTGTTCCCCCGCCTGCCACCCCAGCATCGGTCTCGGGGGTTGCGGGCAGCAGGTTGCGTTTGTGTTCCGCGGAGGTTTCCAGGTCGGCTGTGGCAGCTGCCGGACCGGTTCCCGCCGCCACATCATCAAGTGCTGGCCCCCACACTTCGGGCTTCATCACCATGCCTGGGCCACCGCCGCAGGGGGTGGAGTCCACCGACTGGTGTACGTCGTTGGTCCAGGCCCGCAGGTTGTGCACGCCGACGCTTAAGATTCCCTGCTCGATGGCCTTGCCCAGCAGAGCATGGCGCAGAGGTTCGAGGTACTCAGGGAAGATCGTTACAACATCCAGACGCACAGCTAGCTCAGCTCCAAAAGCCCCTCTGGCGGGGTCAGTACGATTACTTCTTCTTCCAGATCCACCACCGGGACGATCTCATGACGGAAGGGTACGAGCACTTGCTTTCCAGCTGTGGGCAGCTGGGATTCGGCGTCAATAAGAATAGCGAGCAACTGCCCGGCTGGGGTGTGCTCGACGCCGACGACCTCGCCGACCAGATCCCCGAGCTCGATCTCTTCTCCTTCGGCATCCGTGCCGGGCGCGAGAAGATAGGCGGTCAAACCCTCGAGTTCGTGGTCGTAGAAACCGTCATCATCCTCGTCGTGGATCGGAGCGGCAAAGAAGCGTACGCCGCGTAGCGATTCGGCGGTGGTGCGGTCAGTGATCTCCTCGAACGTGACCAGGAGGCGCCCCTGGTGAGGGCGATAGGTTCGCACGGTGAGCTTCAGCTCCTTACCCGCCTGCTTACCTGTGAGGACCTCGCCGGTGGCGAAACGCTGAGCCGGTGTGTCCGTCGTGGGATCGACAACGACCTCTCCACGCACTCCATGGGGTTTAATTACCCGACCGATCTGCAGCTCCATTGGCTAGATGACGCCCTGGGCGAGCATAGCGTCTGCCACCTTACGGAAGCCGGCAATGTTAGCGCCGATGATGTAGTCGTCTTCCTTGTCGTATTCCTTGGCTGTGATGTCGCAGGACTTGAAGATGCCGCGCATGATGTCGCGCAGTCGCTTATCCGTGTAGTCGAAACTCCAGGAATCGCGGGAGGCATTCTGCTGCATCTCCAGTGCGGAGGTTGCGACACCACCAGCGTTGGCTGCCTTGCCCGGGGCAAAGAAGATCTTGCGCTTGCGGAATACCTCAATGGCTTCCGGAGTGCAGGGCATATTTGCGCCCTCGGCAACATAGCGGCAGCCGTTGTCCGCCAATATCTTTGCGGCTTCACCGTCCAGCTCATTCTGGGTGGCACATGGTAGGGCTACGTCTGCCTCGACCTCCCAGATATTGCCGCCAGCGTGGTAGGTCACGCCATCGGTCTCCTTGGCGTAATCGGACAAGCGGGCGCGACGAACCTCCTTCACGTCCTTCAGCAGCTCGATGTCCACGCCCTCCGGGGTGAATACATATCCAGAGGAATCGGACATAGCCACGACGGTCGCACCAAGCTCCTGAGCCTTCTGAGCTGCGTAGATCGCAACATTACCGGAACCGGAAACAATCACCTTCGCACCGTCGAAGCGATCACCGTGGGCACCCATCATCTCCTGAGTGAAGTACACGGTGCCGAAGCCGGTAGCTTCAGTACGCACGAGGGATCCACCCCAAGTCAGCCCCTTGCCGGTGAGTACGCCGGACTCGTGACGGTTCGTCATGCGACGGTATTGGCCAAACAGGTAGCCGATTTCCCGGCCGCCCACGCCGATATCGCCGGCAGGAACGTCCACTTCTTCGCCGATATGATTGTGCAACTCCGTCATAAAGGACTGGCAGAACGACATGATCTCGCGGTTCGACTTTCCCTTCGGGTCGAAGTCGGAACCGCCCTTGCCGCCACCGATGGGCAGTCCGGTGAGGGAGTTCTTAAAGATTTGCTCGAATCCCAGGAACTTGATGATGCCCAGGTTTACAGACGGGTGAAACCGCAGGCCGCCCTTGTAGGGCCCCAGCACGGAGTTAAACTGCACGCGGAAGCCGCGGTTGACGCGAACTTCACCCTCGTCGGTGATCCACGGCACGCGGAAGATGACCTGGCGCTCTGGCTCGCACATGCGCTCAATCAGCGCGTAGTCAGCGTAGTGGTCGTCCTTCTTCAGCACATACGTCAGGCTGTCCAGCACCTCGGCGACAGCCTGGTGAAATTCGGGTTCACCAGCGTTGCGCTGGATGATCTGCTGGTAGTAACCACTGACGGTTTCTTCGACGTTCATTGAGGGATGCCTTCTTTGCCTCTAGCGAAAACTCCACATCCGGGCTTGCAGCCGTTTCTGTGATGACAGTCATTGAGTCTACTCCCCATGACCGACAACACATTCAAGCGGTAGTTATGGGGGCACTACCTTCGGCCAAGATCAAAGAAAAGCCCAAGAGAAAACCCCAGGCGAGCAATGAATGCTCATACCTGGGGTGAAAAAGCGATTGGCGGCAGAATCGCCTGCGCTTTTACTCTGCGGACTCAGCCTCAGCTTCGCCCTCGGAGTCAGCAGCCTCAGCCTTCTCGGCCTCCTCAGCTTCCTTAGCAGCAGCCTCTTCAGCAGCGGCAGCCTCGGCAGCAGCCTTGGCCTCTGCTTCTTCCTTAGCCTTGCGCTTCTTCTCGGTGATAGCCTCTGCGGTCGGGCCATCGGCAGCCTCAGCCAGAGCCTCGTTGAATAGATCCAGCTTGGACTTCTTCTCCTCGGCCACCTTCAGGGTGCCCTCTGCACCCTCGATGCCCTTGAACTTCTGCCAATCACCGGTGACCTTCAACAGAGCCAGAACAGGCTCGGTCGGCTGAGCACCAACGCCCAGCCAGTACTGTGCACGCTCGGAGTCGATGCGGATCAGGGAAGGCTCCTGGGTCGGCTGGTAGATGCCCAGGTTCTCAATAACCTTGCCGGAACGCTTGGTGCGGGAATCCTGAACAACGACGCGGTACTCCGGGGTACGGATCTTACCCAGGCGCTGCAGCTTAATCTTGACGGCCATGTGATGGCTCCTTTTCTTCTAGTTGGTCACTGGGCAGTTCAGACACTCCGTCAATGTCAACGGAGCCGGTTCAACCCTTGGTATTTTTGCTGCGCGTGACCACCGGCCGACCGTGGTCGGGGACGGTGTTACACAGACAACCCGGATAAGTGTAGTAGCGGTTACCGACTGGAACCAAATCCGTCTAGTGCCCCTTTACTGTCTGCTTCTTCCAGCCGAGTGCGATAAACTCCCGGCGATCTCCAGCGACATAGTGCTCGACCAGTCTCAGTGCTTCGTCGAGGCTCTTGGTCTTCCGCTGAAAGTTTTCGATCTGTCCGAAATCGTGGCCCCATCCGACAATAAAGCTGGTACGAAACCTTCCACCGTCGTTGTAAACTCGAATGTAATCGCCCTCTACCTGCGAATCGAGCACCTGGATAAAATCGCCGTTCTTTCGCAGCTTCACAGCCCGCAGAACGTGAAGGTTCTCTGGGCCAAGGGGAACAGGCTCGAAGAGGTTCGACTGCATTTCGAAACGCGTGTTCCCCTGCCACGGTACCGGGGATTGGCCAAAGCCATGCCATTTCACAGAGCCTAGAAGTGCCGACGGCGCTTGGATAAAGATCTCAAAGGCCGCACAAGTCTCTCCATCCGTCAGACCATTCACCGCGTAGTTCATTCCACCCGGCACCTCATAAGTCAGCCGGTACCCTTTTCTACTTTTCTTCACGGTAAGTGCAAATTCTTGAAGCGCGGCGTTGGCCTTTACAGCTGGCGTTCCTGCCGCCATTTGGATGTGCTTGCTCACCTCCACCAATTCGTCGAGTGCCAGGTTCCTTACTGATTCCGCGAACGCCGCGCCCGATGGTTGTACCCAAATCTGGGTAACGGAGCTATGGTTCGATTTCATCATCATGCTGTATTCCAAGGAATCTGTCCCGGTTCGAGCATGATTCAAGAAGACATGCCTGCCGTTAAGAACGACGGATATCCCGTACTTCATTGCAAGGTGCAGAATCGTGGCAAAGGTTCCGACAAACACCGCCCGCTCCACCCACACGCGCGTCACGGCAAACGACTCTAAAGCGGCGCCCTGCGGCCCTGAGAATCGCACGCTGTCGGACCGCTCTGCCTGCAGGGCATAGACAAATGCCTCCATGTCGCCGGACGTTAAATGATTGTTCTGCGCTAGCCACCTCTGAAAGTGCAGAACGGTCGAATCTGCCCAGGGTGCTTCGCGTTCCGGTAGCACCAAGAGGCTCACCTCAGCCACGCCTTGCGGAGCAAAACGCTCCTCCATGGACGGCACGAATGCCTGGAAGGCACTATTCACTGCGGCTGCATCGGCAGCCACGTACCAACGGGCAAACTCGACTGTTTCCTGTCCACTAGTGAATGTTCGAGTCGCAGCAAAACCGTTGTCCCGGCTCAATGTGGCGAGCCATTGACCCTGATGGGTTTGGCCGAATGTCAAGCGCTCCCCAGGCTTATCCTGCAGTGGCATCATGGTTCCCCGCGGAAGTTCGATCACGGCGTCGAAGCGGCGAAGCGGCAAAGCCTGTCGCTTTTCTAGAGTTACTTTCTCCATCGCGCCTACTGCTTCGTCCTCACGCCACGGGAGCTGACCAAGGTATGGGCTGCGATCCGCGAATGCGAGCAACAACTCTTGTGCTTCGTCAAAGTTCCGGGCACGAAGCTCGAGGTTCTTTTTAGGGTCGCCAAGGACGGGCTTCGCAAACTGCCACTTTAGCAACCAACTGCCGTCGTGCTGGAGCTGGGCGGACAACGCTTGACTAGGACGGAAGAAACTCCGCCCGATTTCAACTCTCAGCCATGCGTCATTCAGATGGGGGCTCCGCAGGACATCTTCAAAAGCTATGTCCAAGGTTCTTGGCGAAACCTCACGCCAGTAACTGCCGAGCGAGTTCGTCAATCTTGCTCCACTTCCAACCTGAATGTCGGAGCCGACACCATTAGCAAGTAGTCCTCCATCGGCATCAAATACAAGAGCATGGTGCTTCAATGCGATTTTGCAGATGCCTCGGATACGTTCCGTATCAAGCGGATCTACCGGAACCTTCACTCGTAACTGCGGCACAAACTTCTGTTTAAAGAGCTCTTCGAGGTCTCGGCAAATGTCCTCCATCTCTGATGGCGGAACACGCAGATCCATTTGATCGTTGGCATTGAACTCTTGGACAAGCTCGTGGTGATTTTTGTGTGTCTGGGGCTTGGGGAGATAGACAAAAAGCGGGGTTTGTGCCCTCCTAGGCTCTACCCGAATTTTCCTCTTTTCCAGCATTGTCCAGTGATCACCGACGAACTCCTTGTAGATCTGGGTGGTCTCGTCGACATCGCTGGCGTAGACAGCGCCGCGTTCGGTTTCGCCGTTGTTGTAACCCCATGTCGTCATGACCCAGCCGGGGTTATCGGCATGCTCGATCCTTAGGAAGTCTCCGGGAGTGCGCACATCCGTTATCTCGATCCAGCCGCCTGTGTCATTAGACGCAAACTCTTTAAGCGACTGAGAGAACTTTCGGTCATCCAAGCGGATGGGGTGGTTCAGGGTCGGGGTGCTGATCTCGAATGGAAGGTTACTAGCACTCCTTATATCCCCGGAATGTATGTCCCAGTCAATGAACTCGTCAAGCTCTAGCGGTTGCTTCGCTACCTGCTCGAAAAGGTCGAGGACTTGTCCTTGCGACAGCTTTTTAGCTTCCTTCAAAGACCAGCCATGAAAACGCCCTTCCTCTACAATCTCGGATGTATAGGCCTTAATGCTGAAGTTGTCGAGAATCTGGCTGTCCGGCTCAACAATGAGAATTTGCCGACACCCAGGGTGTTCTTCGGATGTGTAGGTTAGCCGCAGTTGCCAATCCGAGTAGCTCAGTGTCATTGCTTCTTCCATCGCCTGCAGTGTGGCGATTTCCCACCGGTTTCGGCACTGGCTCGACCCGAAAAGTTCTGCTGTACTTCGCCACTCCCCTTCACCGCGCCGTCCGGACGGATTGAGCAATACCCAATTCCTATCAACAACCAGAGAAACACCGTGCCGCATGGCGACGGCCGTCAGCAGGTCGAAGGTACGAGCCGATTCCTCTTGTGGAACCTTCATCATGATCTGCCCACGCTCTGCAGTTTCTGGGTCGATGACTTCAAACCACGAAGCAAAGTCCCGCATTATCTCCTGCAGAAAACTCTCCACGGAGCCGACAGCTTGAAAGCTACGGCTCATCGCAAACTCATGGATTCTGCAGACTGAGGAGTTGGTCCACGGCTCATCGCGTTCTGGAAGAACCACCGCACTCACAGTGTGCATCGGCGGTTCAGGTATCTCGGCGGTCTCTGGAAAGTAGTCAAGGAACGTGCCTCGCTCATTGCGGGTATAGGCCTCCGCGATCTCCAACAAAGTTTCGGAGTTATCAAAGGTCTTTTCCAAGCCACCTGACGTAGACCGTTTCAGAGCCGCACGCCATTTTCCTTCAGGGGCTCTTCCCAGCTCCAGCGAAAACTCGGGCTGGTCATGAAGACACAGCATGGATTTTTCGGGAAGATCGCGGAATGCCCCGAGCCGTCGCAGTCTGTATTGCATGCGCTGCTTAAGGTCGCATGTCGCAATACATAGTTCAGGTCTCAGCACACTCCTCAATCGCTGCGAAGGAACCGACCAGTAATGCTGGAGAATTGTCGGGCAGCGATCCGCGAAGGCGAGGAGCATCGCGCGCGCATCCACATACCCGCCAGCCCGACGCCATTGCACATCAACAAGCTCACTGCTGGTTTTTGCCCATACCACTTCGATCTCGCCGTTTTCCAGCAGGTGAAAACGCATCGAATGCCCGAATTCATCGGGGCGGGGCTCATAACTGGTGATTCTCACCCATACCCCCTCGGTGGTGCTGGCACGCAACGCATCTGCGAAAGCACGATCCACGGTGTGCTCGCTGATCTGAGTCCACACCGTGCCCAGGGAGTTCGTCAGATAAAACTCTGGAGCAATTGCACCGTTGATACCGCTGGCGTCGACGAGAAGATCTCTGGTACCCACATAGGCATTTACGCGGTGCTTAACCGCTGCGAGTCGAATGTCGTGTACCGCGAATGGATGTTCGGTATCTACGGTGGCGCTGATCACCCGGCGGGCTGGGAAGTCTGCTTCCAGGATGTCCCCCAAATCCTGGGCAAAGTGCTTCATTGCTGGATCCGGCGTGCGTCGCAGCTCCTCGAGATCCGCGTCCTGCAACAACGCCGTCTGAACTTCGTGGTTGTTGGCGATGCGCGAAGGGGGCCGGATGAAATGAAGCTCAAATTCCATGTAGCCCAAGTTACCGACTTAGGCGATATCCCACCGGGCTAATGAACCGCTACTTCTTGGGGAAGTTCATCTTCGACAGATCGATCCCCTCGAAGCCTGGGGGCAGCTGCTCCTGCATCTTTTCCAGATCCTTCATGCTGGGCATGCCGCCACCCATACCCGGCATTCCACCCATTCCCGGCATTCCAGGCATTCCGCCGCCCATGCCCTTGCGCATGTTCTGCTTCTTCTTTTTGGCGTTCTTGCCCTTTTTGCCCTTGCGGTGAACCTTCTGTTTCTTGGTAGCCGAGCGTCCACCCAGGCCGAACTGGCCGGCCATCTTGCCCATCATCTTCTTGGCCTCAAAGAAGCGCTCCACCAGCTTGTTTACGTCGGAGACGCTGACGCCGGAACCATTGGCGATGCGCTTGCGGCGCGACGCGTTCAGAATCTTCGGGTCTTGGCGCTCTGCCGGCGTCATGCCGCGGATGATGGCCTGGATGCGATCCAGCTCTTTTTCGTCCACCATGTCGGCCATCTTCGACATCTGGGAGCCACCCGGCATCATCTTCAGAATGTTGCCCAACGGGCCCATCTTGCGAACCATCAGCATCTGCTCGAGGAAGTCCTCCAGCGTCAGGCCGCCGGAGGCCATGCGCATGGCAGAATCTTCGGCCTTCTCGGCATCCAGAACCTGCTCGGCCTGCTCGATAAGGGTCAGCACATCGCCCATGCCGAGGATGCGGTTAGCCATGCGGTCCGGGTGGAAGATGTCGAAGTCTTCCAGCTTCTCACCCGTGGAGGCGTACAGAATCGGCTTGCCGGTGACCTCGCGGATAGACAGGGCGGCACCACCGCGGGCGTCACCGTCCAGCTTCGTCAGGACGACACCCGTGAAGTCCACGCCGTCGCGGAATGCCTCGGCAGTCGTAACGGCATCCTGGCCGATCATGGCGTCAATAACAAAGAGCACCTCGTCGGGCTCCACCGCATCGCGAATATTGCGCGCCTGGCGCATGAGCTCCTCGTCGATACCCAGGCGACCCGCGGTATCGATAATGACGATGTCGTGCTGGCTGCGATAAGCCTCTTCGATACCGCGCTGGGCGACGTCGACGGGATCGCCGTGGCTGGTGCCCATCTCGTGCTCATGGGAATCCAAGCTGGTTCCCGGATCTGGGGCGAAAGTCTTTACCCCGGCGCGCTCACCGACGATCTGCAGCTGCTGCACCGCACCTGGACGCTGCAGGTCACAAGCCACAAGCATCGGAGTGTGGCCCTGCTTGGCTAGGTGCAGAGCTAGCTTACCGGCCAGGGTCGTCTTACCAGCGCCCTGCAGACCGGCCAGCATAATGACTGTCGGCGGGTGCTTGGCCAGGTTCAAGCGGCGGGTTTCGCCGCCCAGGATCTCCTTGAGCTCCTCGTTGACGATCTTGATGACCTGCTGGGCGGGGTTGAGAGCCTCGGATACCTCTGCCCCCGCGGCGCGTTCCTTAATGCGCTTAATGAAGGCACGCACCACCGGTAGGGATACGTCTGCCTCCAACAGCGCAAGGCGGATCTCGCGAGCGGTGGCATTGATATCAGCCTCGGACAACTTGCCCTTGCCACGAAGGCCCTTCATGGCAGATTGCAAGCGGTCTGACAAAGACTCAAACACTAGTGAGTGCTCCCTTGTAGGTATCGAAAAGTGGCTTTTAACTCTCCCAGCTTAGCCAGTGGCCAGCGGAACAGTCACATTCAGCCGGCCATGTTACAGTGCGGCCTCCCCGCGCTCGCCGGTGCGTACGCGGATCACCTCGTCCACCGGTGTGACCCAGATCTTGCCATCGCCACTTTTTCCGGTGCAGGCCGCGCCGACGATCGCGTCGACGATGCGGTCCACTGACGCGTCTGCCGCCACGATCTCTAGCTTGACTTTCGGCACGAAGTCCGACGCAAACTCAGCGCCGCGATATACCTCGCTGTGTCCGTGCTGACGGCCAAAGCCTTGAGTTTCACTGACGGTCAACCCGTGGATTTCAATGGACTCGAGTGCCTGCCGGATATCAGGCAGTGTGAAAGGCTTAATCACTGCGGTGATGAGTTTCATTCTTCTTCTCCCTTGTGCTGGGCGTTGTACAGGCTACGGATGTGCGAACTGGATGTAACTTTGAGGTCGTAGGCGGACTCGCGGTGCTCCACCAAGTCGATGCCCGTATCCTCATCTCCGTCGTCGACCCTCCAGCCGATGGTGGCCTTAATAAGCAGCGCCAGCAGATACGTAATCACACTGGAAACTACCATCGCCACGACAGCGATCACGATCTGCACAGCCAGTAGCTTGAGGCCATCCTTTCCACCGCCGGTGAGCAGCCCATTGTCCTTGGACAATAGTGCCAACCCAACGGTTCCCCACAGTCCAGCGGCTAGGTGTACGCCGACGACGTCGAGGGAATCGTCGTACCCGAAGCGGTATTTAAGCCCAATAGCCATACATGCGATGACGCCACCTACGAATCCGAGAATGATGGAGGTCAGCGGCGTCAACGTTCCCGCTGCCGGGGTGATCGAGACTAACCCTGCGACGGCGCCAGAGGCAATGCCTAGCGACGTTGCGGCGCGGTCGCGGATCGTCTCACAGCACATCCATCCGAGCATCGCAGCTGAGGCTGCGACAGTAGTGTTCACCCAGGAAATCCCCGCAATACCATCCGCGGCGAACGCCGAGCCTCCGTTGAAGCCGTACCATCCGAACCACAGCAGCGCCGTGCCGAGCATCACCATCGGCAGATTGTGAGGGCGCCCCACCTTCGTTGGGAAACCGGCTCGTTTGCCGACGATCAGCGCCAGGACGAACGCTGCCGTACCCGCGGAAATGTGCACCACAGTGCCACCGGCGAAGTCGATCGGGGCGATAGTGGCCTCCCCTTCGGTCGTACCGAACATCCATGCGGCGATGGAACGCTCACCATCGCCAAGCAGGCCACCGCCCCACACCATGTGGGCCAGAGGGAAATACACCAACGTGACCCAGGCGCCTGCGAAGGCCAACCAAGCGGCGAACTTCACGCGCCCCGCTAGCGCACCGGAGATGATTGCAGTGGAAATGATGGCGAAGGTTACTTGGAAGCCAATGTCGATGGCATTCGGGTAGCCGTTCGCACCTTCGATGGGCTGGCCCGCGGCGTCAAAAAATTGGCCAGAAAGTCCGAATGCGGTGAAGGGGTTACCGAACAACCCCGCGATGTCCTCGCCCGCGTAGGACATAGACCAGCCCCACAGTACGTACAGGACGGGGACGAGGGCCATCACACCGAAGGACATCATCATCATGTTCAGGACTTGACGGCGTCCCGTCATTCCGCCGTAGAACAATGCGAGGCCGGGGGTCATGAGCAGCACCAGCGACGCGCTGATGAGCATCCACGCTGAATTTCCGGAGGAAAGTACAAGTTGGTCTGGGGTCATGGTTTCATCCATATCTGTGAGTCTCAGCACTTGTGAGGCAAAGACTAAGCAGTCCCGATTACGCATTCGGTAGCTTAAAAAATTTTTGAGACGCAGATCACTGGATTTCTGACCCAAAAACGCAATCAACCTCGCACGCGTCACACATGCGGGGTTGACTTAAAAAATTTTTTGTATGGAAGCTGCCCGGCGGGGTGGATTTTCTACCCCAGCGGGGTTCTAGTCCACAAAGGTTCTAGCCCAAGAGTGCGTCCACGAAGCTTTCCACTTCGAAGGGGGCAAGGTCGTCCGCGCCCTCGCCGAGACCCACCATCTTCACGGGCACGCCGAGCTCTTCCTGCACCTGGAAGACAATGCCGCCCTTGGCAGTGCCGTCGAGCTTGGTGAGAACCACGCCGGAGATGTCCACAACCTCGCGGAACGTGCGCGCCTGCATGAGGCCGTTCTGGCCGACAGTTGCATCCAGCACCAGCAGTACTTCGTCGACCTTGGCCTTTTTTTCCACAACGCGCTTGACCTTGCCCAGTTGATCCATCAGGCCAACGCTGGTGTGCAGACGACCTGCGGTATCGACAAGTACGACGTCTACGCCCGCGTCGATGCCCTTCGCCACTGCGTCGAAGGCCACGGATGCGGGGTCTGCGCCCTCGGCGCCACGGACTGTTTCTGCCCCTACTCGACGCCCCCAGGTCTCTAGCTGATCAGCTGCAGCCGCACGGAACGTATCGGCCGCGCCCAGAAGCACCTTGTGTCCCATGCCGATGAGCACGCGCGACAGCTTGCCTGTGGTGGTGGTCTTGCCAGTTCCGTTGACGCCCACCACCATGATCACAGCTGGTTTGCCGTCGTAGGGCATGGCCTTAATGGAGCGATCCATGTCCGGCTTACAGGCATCAATGAGCGCTTCGCGGAGCATGGCGCGAGCTTCCTGCTCGCTGGATACGCCATTGATTGCGATGCGCTCGCGGAGGTCGTCAACAACCTTCATGGTCGTCGGGGTACCTAAGTCGGCCATAAGGAGGGTGTCTTCAATTTCCTCCCATGCGTCTTCGTCTAGGTCACCGGCGCTCAAGATACCCAGCACGCCACGACCGATGACGTTCTGGGACTTGGACATACGGCCACGCAGCTTGCCCAGGCGCCCCTGAACTGGGGCGATCTCCTCGCGCTGCTCCGCTGGTGTGGGCTCTTCTGGTGCGGGTTCTTCCACCGGCTTCGGTTCTGGCACCGGTTCCGGCTCGGGCGTTTCTACTGGTTCCTCAGTGGGTTCTGGTTCCTTAGTAGGCTCCGGCTCTTCCGTTGGCTCAGGTACTGCCATAGGTGCCGGGGCGGGCACCGACTTCGGAGCTTCCGGTTCGGGGGTTGGCTCCGGTTCTGGGGTTGGTTCCGGAGTTGGTGCCGACTGCTTCAGCTCCTGGTCAGGCCGCAACTCCGGCTGCTTCTCCGGCTGCTTGGCTTCCCCACCACCAGCGGTGAAGTTGAAGCCACCCTGCGCCTTGTAATCGCCGCTGCTTGGCTTCTTCTGCTCGATCTCCTCCTTCTTTTCAAAGGAGACCTGCTTCGCCTTCTTCCGGCGTAGCCCCAGAACAACGAGAATCGCCACGATAATGGCAAGAACCAAAAGTCCAATAAGGACCCACATCACAACAGTATTCATAACCTCCAGTGAATCAGAACTTCAGCATCGATGCCGACTCATATCTTGTTTTTCCACTTTCGGTCTAAGATGTGACTTCGTGCCTGAGTATGTTCGCAGCATCCCCCTCACCGGAACCTGGCCGGAAGTAATCACTTGGTTCCTGATTCTCAGTACCCTCATTGCGCTTCACTTTTCGCTTCCCAACGATCCCCCGGGACGTCGCAAGAGGGCAATTATCTGGTCCATTATCGTGACCGCAGTTCTGACCTGTGGCGGCCTCGCGGCGTTGCTGTGGGGCACCACCACTCCGTGGTCAGAAATCGGAATACGCCTCGTGCTAGGCGCAGCCGCCATCATCCTTGCTGGAAACATGGCCGCATGGTGCGTAAAGGCGTCAATAAAAAAGATCTGGACGCTACTGCTCGTCGCGGTACTCGCCATCGGCGGCGCGGCAGTGGCAAATCAGTCCTATGAACTCTATCCGGACGTCGGAGAGGTAGACCCAGTCGAGCTGCGAACCTTTAATAGCGTGGACGAACTCCCGAAAGCGCAGTCAATCCCGCTGAAGGAATGGCGCAAGGCACGGCATGACAACCTCCCTACGGAGGGCAGCATGCTCAACGTCTCGGCGCCGAAGGAAAAATCTCAGTTTCACGCACGCGACATGCGCGTGTACCTGCCACCGGCCTGGTTCAGCTCCCCGCGGCCGCAACTGCCTGTGCTCGTGCTGCTGGCGGGCATTCCAGGAGATCCCGACCAATGGTTCGACACCGGTGACGCCAACACCGTCGCCCGCAAATACCACCAACAGCACGGTGGTGTGGCACCGATCATCATTTCTGCCGATGCGACGGGTGGAACATGGGAAAATCCAGTGTGCACCGACTCGAACAAGGGCAAAGTGCAAACCTACCTGACGGTGGATCTGCCCCACTGGATCCAACAGAACCTCTCCCCCAACCCCGACCAGCACACCTGGACCCTCGGTGGGCTTTCCTACGGGGGAACCTGCTCATTGCAGGTCATAACAAACCACCCGGATGTCTACGGCAGTTTCGTCGACATCTCCGGCGAGCGGACTCCCGACGACGGGATCGGACACGACTCCACTGTGCAGGACTTCTTCGGTGGATCGGAAGTGAAGTTCAAGGCGCACAACCCCGAAGACCTCATGAAGAAACGCAAGTACCCGCGCACCGCGGGCATGTTTATTGCCGGGCGCGCCGACTCGGAGGCCACCAGCGACCTCAAGCACCTTCACAAAGTGGCAGTGAACGCGGGAATGAAAGCGAGCTACACCGAGGTCGACGGCGGGCATAACTTCAAGACCTGGCGATCCGGCCTCAAACTAGCCTTTCCGTTTATTGTCCGCCGGGGTGGGCTGGAAAGCTAAGCACTCCGCGGATCGGGCGGCCGGTCAGCAGCATGATGAGCCGGTCCACGCCCAGGCCCAGGCCACCAGTTGGTGGCATGCCGTTTTCCAGGGCATCCAGGAAGGCCTCATCGACTTCCATCGCCTCCGGGTCGCCACCTGCTGCCTTCAATGACTGAGCTTCCAGGCGATCGCGTTGTTCCAGCGGGTCGGTGAGCTCCGAATACGCTGTGCCAAGTTCCACTCCCCAGGCCACCAAATCCCAGCGCTCGGCCACGCCAGGCTGGCTGCGGTGCTGACGAGTCAATGGGGATACACTCGTCGGAAAATCCGTGTAAAACGTGGGCGTAGTGGTTGTGCACTCCACCAACTGTTCATAGATTTCCTGCACAATCTCGCCTGCATCCCACCCCGGTTGGGTGGCAATGCCATGGGCCGCACAGAGCTCCAACAGCGTCTCGAACTCAGTATCCGGGGTGACAGCCTGGCCGACTTTTTCGCTAATGGCCCCGTAGACGGTCTTCACTGGGAAATCCCCAGCGATACTCACTGCATTGCCCTGCGGATCCATCACCACTGGCTCGCCCCGGTAGGCAATCGCGGCGGCTTGGATGATCCGCTGGGCCACCACCCGCATCGTCTCATAGTCACCGTGCGCCTCATACGCCTCCACCGTGGTGAACTCCGGGTTGTGCGTTGCATCCACCCCTTCGTTACGGAACACGCGTCCCAGCTCGTATACCCTCTCCGCCCCCTGGGTCAGCAACCGCTTCAAATACAACTCCGGTGCAATGCGCAGATAAAGATCCTGGTTGGCCGCATTACTACGAGTCTTAAAAGGCCGCGCATTGGCGCCACCGTGGACACGCTGCAGGATCGGTGTTTCCACCTCCACAAAACCCAGCTCATCCAAGGCACTGCGGATCGCGGCATTCACCACGCTGCGAGCACGCAGACGCTCATTGACCTCCACAATGCCAGCGCCCCGGCGCTGCAAGGGGTGCAGCCCCTTTGCCTCAATGTCGATACTGCGCACCAGCAGCGAAGGCTCACCGGAACGCGACTGTCCGCGAATACCCGTCGCCGCGATCAGGTCACCTAGATCCAGTGCCCGGACGCGTCCGCTGAGTTTCTCCTCTGGCGCCTCCACAATGATCTGGCACTTCCCCGACGCATCACGGAGGTCGATAAATGTCAGCGCACCGAAGTCGCGCTTCGCCACGATCCTTCCTGCTACCCGCAATTCCCCGGCACCGGTGGCGTCACTACCTTCGGCAACCTCGACACACCGGGTAAGGGCAAAGGCAGAACCATCATCGGCACGCTCCGCGACAGGCCACGGCTCCGCGCCTGCCTCCCGCAGCGCCATGGCCTTCCTGATACGCACCGCAGTTTGCTCACTGGCGGACTTTTTATTGGCATCCGTGAGCTGCTCCACGTAGTTCAACGCCTGGGCAGCCTCCGGTTGGCCGGTGGCCGTCTGCTCACGGTGTGTCTCTTCATCGCGGCCAAAGAGTGCACCCACCGTCGGCACGAAGCCCTCGGCAATGCCGGAGGCGAAACCGACGCGCGCCATCGACAGCGAATCCGGATAGCACACATAACGCGGAATCCAGACGGGTTTGTACTTCTGGTTAGAGCGGTACAGCGTTTCCATCTGCCACCACTTCGACAAATAGGACAGCACCCGGCGCGCCTGCCTGCGAAGCGGCCCCACGGCCACGGCATCTTCGCTGGCGAACAGCTCACGGAAAACAGCAAAGTTAAGAGAGAGCTTCTGCAGGTTCGCCTCTGTACACAACGCGACGATCATTGCCTCGACCGTGCCATTCGGTGCCTTAGGACTGCGGCGCATAAGGTCCAGAGAGGCACCGCTTAGACCCCACGGGATAAACGAAAGCACCGCCACTGTTTCTTCACCCACCAGCGCTTCAGCCAGCAAGCAGTCTTTATCCTGCGGATCGCCTAGCCTTCCCAGCGCCATAGAGAAACCACGTTCGTCGGTGGTGTCGCGCCATTTGTCGGCAAGTTCTTCGACGTGCTGCATCTCTTCGGTGCTGAGCTCGCCGTGGCGGCGAATCCGCACGCGCACCCCAGCCTTGTGCGCGTGCGCCCGCGCTTGCCGAACCTCACGCAGTTCGGATAGGTGGAAGTGCTGCGTATCAATGACGGCCTCGTCCCCCAGGTGGATCGAACTCAGCCCGTGTCTTTCGTAGGCTCTGGTTCCTGGTTCGGACGCCCCCATCACAGCGGGCACCCATCCAAATGACCGTGCGCGTTCCAACCAGGCGACGATTGCCTCATCCCAGTACCTGGGATCGCCAATCGGGTCAGCTGACGCCAGGCAGACGCCAGCCTCGATGCGGTACGTCACCGCTGCCCGGCCTTTAGGCTCATACACAACTGACTTATCGCGCCGGGTAGCGAAGTATGCCAGGGAGTCGTTGGCGTTGAAGCGTCGAATGAGGGCGCGTATGGCTTTTTCATCCTCGGCGCTGATACCGAACTCGTCACGGTGCGAGCGCAGCAACAGCAGCCCAGCCACCAGCAACACCAGTGCCGCGAGGGCGGAAACGAGGAAGCTCACGAACTTCGGCGGATGCCCGACTACGTAGGTGTGGTTAAACAGGGAGAAACCGGCGGAGTGGTTCAAAGCCCACAGCGCGCTCCATTCCGGTGCTAGGTCGCCGTGGAAGAAGTGCACCAGCATCAGGGCAATAAGGAAAACCGCAACGGTGCCTCCAAGCCACACCAGGAACGCAGTGAGGATTGCTCCCTTCACGGTGTGAGTGTAGAAGTCCCTGCGCTGCCGCAGCATCAAAAGCAGCAGCAGGAGCTGCACGCCCATGCCGGTAATAAACAGCGAGTGCGCCCACTGTGGGCCTTCGTCGAAGTACTGCGGCAGGCACAGGAGGATGACGTTACTGACGTTGAGGACCAGCAGCGCGGCAACCGTCACCATCCAGGCAGCGCGCTTTGCTTTGTATAGCCCGACTCCCAGCACCAATAGTGCGGCGGACCATGCGACGGAGGGCACCGGTACGGGGAGAAAGACGTTGTCCATCACCACCAGCAGGTGGCGGACGTGCACGCGCGCTGCTGTGGATATGCTGAGCACCAGTGCTATCAGGGCATAGGCGCACAGGATGGTGCCGATAAAACGCGGGAAGAACTCCGGGGTTGCTGCGTCAACCTGTGTTCTATCGCTTCTCCATTGAGCGTTTCTGCGATAAACATTCACTCAACGAATTATGCACTTCCACCTATACGGTTGGGCCAAACACGCCGCGAACCATCGCATCTGCCATCACAATATCTCCGGTTACCAGGTCCGGAACCAAGCGCGCCATGGCGGCCCACCCGGGGTAGGCACTGAGCAGCTTGCCGAGGCTGGACATCTTCTTGTGTGCGTACATGCGCGTAGCCAGAGCGAACACCATGGAAATCACGGGAGCCAATGCCCAGCGGTTTTCCGGGTTGTCGGTATCTACTCCGTCGAGTTTGTCGAAGCGCACGCGTGCAGACAAGTACAGCTGACGGTTGGCTGCCTTGACCTTGCGCAGAAGGGTTACGGCGGTCTTCATGAGCTCCGGGTCACCCAGCAGCTCGGAGAGCTCCTGCCGCTTATTGAAAGTCTCAAACACAGCGATCAGGCGACTATTTTCTTCGCTCAAAGCTCCAGGCACCACACCGGCCTTACCGAAGAACATATCCAGCACGGCCTTTTGCTGCGCGGGGTCCATGTGCGCGATCTGCACGGTCGTGTTGTCGATGCAGGCTGTATCCAGGGACACATCGCGGCCGGTATCCACCGTTTGCACTACAGGTTGCCCGGCGATCTTCTTAAGCTCTTCTTTTAGGCGCTTGTCTTGTTCTTTTTCTTCTGACGCCCCCTCGGTATCCACCAGCGATAGGTCGCCCAAAACCTCAAGGGCTGCGATCCACGGGGTGTTCGAGCGTTCGACGTCGGCTCCCACCAAGGTGGAGTGAACCAGCCCGGACAGGATGAACTGGGCGGGACGATCCGCCGCGGACACGAGGGATTGGGACATGGCGTGGACGGACTCGCGGGGATTGTTCGTCAGCGCCGTACGCAGCTTATCCAGCACGTCGAAGCGTCCGCGCAGCCAGCCGGCCTGTACGTCCCACAGTGTGGACAAGGTGGCTGCGTCGCAGGGAAGCTGGTCGGACTCCCCCGCCAGGAAGGCAGAGAGCTGCACCCACGGATCAGTTTCGCCATCTAGTCCACTGCCTTCGGCGCCAGCACCGTAGTAGCCCTCGGCCTCGGCAACGGCACTGTGCGGGCCGGCGGCGACGGGTGCGCGAAGGTAGTTAAAGCGATCCCGGCCGAATAGCTGCACGCTCAAAGGACCTGCGCCCACTAGGTCTGCGGGAAGCTCGCCGTGTGCGATGGCCGCGCTCCCCTTGGGCTCGGCACTCAGTTCCACGAAGGATGCCGCTTGCCAGGGGGCGGTGTTTGGCCACACCCAAGCTCCGGAACCTGGGGCGCCGAATTGCACGGGCACGTCCTCGGAATCACTCAGAATACGCAGCGTGGAGCCATCGACGTCGGCGGTGTAGTCGAAGGCAGGCACGATGCGCGCCAAACGCACACTCACGCGACGGTCTTCGACAAACTCCAGTTCGATGGATCCAGAGGCCATCGTGGCTAGGGAGGCTTCTGCACTGGCGAGGTCTACGAACCAGGTCACCTCGTCGATGGTTTGTAGTTTCAGGGTGCGCACCGGCGCGCCGTGGTGGTTGCGGATCACTACGCGTGCGTCCCCCATGAGAGCCAGGTTTTCCGCCTTCGAACCCATGCCTGGGCGCAACCCGGGGCGCACGCGGAACCGGGTTTGGGTGTCAATCGCACGGGCGGAGATTTCAATGGGATCGGTGCGCCACATCGGTGCTTCGCCCCGCATCGTCAGTTGGTAGCGCAGTCGGGAAGGCTTCACGATGACAGGCAACGCATCGCCAGCCTCGGTCTCCACGACGGTCGTGCTAAAGCGATCCGCGGGGCCGAGTTTCTGCGGCGAAATTTTCTCGAAGGGCTTTTCCCCTGGCATCAAGCGCACTGTCACGGGGCTTAAGCCTCCAGCCATGGGCAGGCGGGTTTGGGTGCTGGGGCCGCCAAACTCCATCTCCAGGGAAAGCCCCTCCACCAGGGCGTATTCGTGACGGAAGGATTCGTTGCGGGGGCCACGCAGACGCACCAGGTACTCGCCCACCCAAGGGCTATCCCACGCCTCGGGGTCAAAGACGTCGAATACGCCGCCTTCCGCTGGCACTTCCAGCGGTTCTTCCTCAGATACCGCCTCGCCGGTTTCGCCTGGTCCCGCATAAGACGATACCGACAGGTACCAGATCTCCTCCGCACCGGAGATTGTCGGTGGGAACTCTACTTGCAGGCTTTCGGAGTGGATGACCTTACCGCTAGTGGTCTCCACGCCACCGACCACGTCATCGGGCTCCACGAACTGGGCGCGCTGGCGCGGATCCACCGCGCGCACTCCAGCCATGGAGGGGCTATGTTCACCGGGCTTAGCGATGTGCAGGCTCAGGCATTCGCTGAGGTCCAGCAGGCGAATAACCCAGCCGCTCCAACTCTTCATGGGTTGTTCTTCCAATACCGGGATGTCCGCCCCGGTCACCGGATCCACCGCCGTGGTCTCGGCGGGCACGACTACATAGACCTGTTGGTGGTGCAGGGACACGCGCCCTGTCAGGTCCGCGCCGCGAATGGTGAATACCAGTACTGGATCTTCGGTATCGACCAGCGGCAGCTGCCAGTGCTGGCCGTCGTTGGCGTTGCGAACGCTCACCTTACGCAGCGGCTGGCGGACGGGAATATCCAGGATCTCGGAAACCGCCCTCCCGGCATTGTCGGCGTGCATCGTGCGGAACGCCGCTGGCACACCATCGAAGTCGACTCGCCAACGCACCTCAGTGTGTACCTGTCCCCCAGTTTCCAGGGACTGTGCGGGAAGTCGCAGCACAACGCGCTGTCGGAGTGTGTCTAGCTGTAGGCGCGGCTGATCTTCGCGGTGCGCCACTCCCACGCTATGACGCCGATCCTGCGTGCCTACCGGCCTTTCCCGCAGCTCCTCAATTACATCCTCCTGGATGAGTGCCGGTAGCTCCACCGGCGGGAGGGTGTATTCCCAAGTATCGGGGTGAGTGGCGGCATGGGAGACGATCTCCACGATCGGAGCGATCAGTTTCTCTGCGGTCTGAGGCAGCGTAGCGCACAGTGGACCAACTTGGCGGGGTTCGTCAGCCAACTCAGCGACGATCCCCTCGGCGATGCGGGAAGGGGTTGCATCGGTGCCTTCCGCCCGTCGATTTTCCACCAGCTCGATCAACTCGGGCACCCAATCCGAGGCGATGCCAACGTGAGCGAACAAACGTCCGAGTTCGCCATCTGGCCCTCCGGATACGGCATCCATCGGATCCAGCCCGGCGGCGGAAAGCAGCTCCGCGAAGCGTCCCTCAATCAGTTGGGTACGTGTGGGCGTCGGCTCCAAACCAAGGCCGTACCAGTACTCCGCGGGCAGCTCCGAGACCTCATTGAACCGCGCGGCGCGGGACAGCAACGTGGCAATCGTCAGCGCGGGACATGCCTGCAGCAAAGCCTCTTCGGTGGAACCAGCAGCGACCTGGCGGGCGATAAACGTGCCAAAGAAGCGACTCAGTCGCTCCAGCTCGTCGCCGTCGATATCCAGTTCTACGAAGAGTTCGACCTCCGCCAGCTTCCCGGCGAGAGCCGCCTCGGTAGACGAGGCCCATGGCAAGAGGGAATCTTGTAGGTCGGAGATTGGACTGGCTGGAATCTTCTCACTGGAACTCACGCGACCATCCTACGCGAGGGCTCAGCCGGTCTTCTCGGGAGCCATCCTCTGCGAAATCACCCTGGTCACACCGTCGCCGCGCATGGTCACGCCATAGAGAACATTCGCCACATCCATGGTGGGCTTTTGGTGGGTAATGACAATCAGCTGCGAATCCTTCCGCAGCTCCTCGAACAGCGCGATCAAACGGCGCAAGTTCACGTCATCCAGGGCGGCCTCGACCTCATCCATCACATAGAACGGGCTCGGACGCGCCTTGAAGATGGCCACCAACATCGCCAGTGCCGTCAGAGACTTCTCACCGCCAGAGAGAAGCGATAGTCGCTTGACCTTCTTGCCCGGCGGCCGAGCCTCGACCTCGATGCCCGTAGTCAGCATGTCATCCGGGTCGGTCAGCACCAACCGGCCTGCGCCACCCGGGAACAGGGTGCTGAATACCTGCGGGAAGGCCACCTCAACGTCGTTCCATGCTTCGGTGAACAGTCGCAGGATCGTCGCATCCACATCTGCGATCACCTCGTGCAGATCATTGCGGGCACGCTCGACGTCATCTAGCTGCTGGGCGAGGAAGTTGTAGCGTTCCTCCAATGCCTTGAACTCCTCTAGCGCCAGGGGGTTCACCTTGCCCAGCGAGTTCAGCGCCTTCTCCGCCTTCTTTAGCTCGGCCTTGGTGGCGGTCGCGTCGAAATCTTCCGGCAGTTCTTCGGCCAGTAGCTGCTCGGCCGTAAGCCCCAGCTGCTCCATTGCACCCGCCACAGCCTGTTCGATTTTCACCTGCGCCTGAGTGCGCGCCAGCTCGGCGGTGTGCGCGTTGTCGTTCATTCGCCCCAGCTGCGCGGTCAGGGCAGAGACCTTGTCGCGCTGCTGTGCCATCGTGGTCTGCCACTGCTTGTGCGCTTGCTCGGTGTGCGAGCGGTTGGTCTCGGCGGTGGCCAGCGCGTCGCTGATTCGGTCGGCGATTCGCTGCGCCTGCTCGCGCACGCAGGTGGCCATTTCGCGCGCGGCGGCACGGCGTACTTGTTGCTGTTGGTGGTGCTTGCGCGCGGCCTCTTCCGCCCGGGCTTGCCGCCGTAGGTTCTCAGCCTTGCCGCGAGTGGATTGGGCGCGTTCCTCCGCCGTGCGCTGCGCTAAGCGCGCCTCCATTTCCATTGCCTTGACCTGCGATAGATGCAATGCGGCGGCATCACGCTCAGCCGACGAGGGTTCGGTGGTGTGTTCCTCGTCGTCGACTCGCGCCACGCGATCGGCCAGCTCGTCGAGCTGTTCGGTGGCCTGTGCCAGGCGCTGCTCGGCGGACTGTTGCTCGGCGGTGCTGCGCTCAAGTTGGCGTTGTGCGGCCTCGCCCTGTTTTTGCAGCGCACTGAGGCGCTTGGCCGCGGCATCGCGCAACGCCCGGTGTTCTTGTTCTGCCGCACGCGCCGCAGCCGCGGCAGTACGTAAATCACTTGCCGCATCGAGTGCGCCAGACAGCGCTGCCTGCAGGTCGTCTAGTTCCTTCTTTTTCTTGGTGACGCCCTCTGTTTCCGCCGCGATTCTATCCGCCAACTCGACAGGGGTCGTGCCGCCGGAGCCGCTGGCGACCCAGCCGGCGCCGTAGACGGAACCGTCCTTCGTCACGGCTCGCAGGCGCGGGTCGGCGGCTACAACCTTGCGTGCATCACTGGCGCTGTCCACTGCCACAACATCCACCAGCAGAGCGGTCAGGGGCCGCAGCAGATCTTGGGGAACGTCCATCAGGTCAAGTAGCCATGTCCCCGCAGACACTTCGGTTTCCAGGCGGAAGGTTGCCCCCGTCCCCTCTGCACCTTCTGGAGTCGTAGGATCCAGCAACACCGCGCGACCTTCACGGGCATCGGTGAGGGCGGAGATGAGGGCGTCGGAAAGAGGGGCGACAATTCCCGAGCTCGCCGCATCGCCCAACACTGCGGCCGCGGCGGCGCCCCATCCGTCGCGAATATGCAGCTGCTCGGCTAGGCGGCGAGTAGCGATGCCCTGCTTGTCGGCAGTGCGGACGACAACCGCAGCGCCATCGGTGGGGGTCAGTCGGTCTTGCCAGGCGGCGATGGTGGCTTCGGCGGTTGCGATATCGCGCTCTAGTTGGAGCTGCTCGGCGCGGAGTTGTTCGGCACGCTCTTCTGCTCCGGCGGCCTCGCGGTCGGCCTGGGCGCGGGTTTCCTCCAGGTCGCCCCCGGAGGCCTCGGTTTCGCGCAGAGCTTCCTCGGCTTCCGTGATGTCTTCTAGCAACCCGTCGAGAGTTTCCTGCTGCTCGGCGGCGCTATCCTGCAGTCGCTCGACCTCCGCGGCGGCGTTGTCGCGCTGAGTAGCGGCGGCCTCGTGCTGAGCCAGCAGGCGAACCACGCCCTCGCGTCGATCGGCGATGGCGCGGACTTGTGCAAAGTGTTCTTGCTCGGCAGCGCGGGCTGCTTCTTCGGCTTCAGCGACCTGTTCGGCGATGGTTTCCAGCTTTTCGGCCGCGATCTCGACGTTCTCTTCAAGCTCCGCCTGTTCTTCGGCGGCGCGCTCGGCGCGTTCCAGCAGCTCCTGCGGGTCCGGACCGGACCATTCAGCAACCTGAGCCTGTTCTGCACGGTCGCTGGCAATACGCAGAGTGGCGGAGTTCTTTTCCTGCACCGCGGATAGCCGGTACCAGAGGTTCTTCGCCGCCTCGGCTTCCTCCAGGGCGGTGCGCAGTTCCTCTTCCGTCACGGCGAGTGTTTCGCTGTGTTCCTCCAGCTCCGCCTGTACTTCGGCGCGCTGTTCGGCCAGTAGCTCACTGCGGCGCGTGGAATCGTTGAGTTCCTCTGATAGCTGCTTGACGTTGTGCGCGGCCAGCTGCACGCGTGTACTGCGGATGGTGGCCTGTACCGCAGACGCCTTCTGCGCAGCTTCTGCCTGCCGCGCGAGTGGCCCGAGCTGTTTGCGCAGCTCATCGGTCAGGTCGTGCAGGCGGTCGAGGTTGGCCTGCATGTTAACGAGCTTGCGCTGCGCCTTTTCTTTTCGACGCCGATGCTTCAGCACACCTGCGGCCTCCTCGATGAAGGCACGGCGCTCTTCGGGGCGGGATTCCAGGATCTGCGATAGTCGGCCTTGTCCGACGATCACGTGCATTTCGCGGCCGATGCCGGAATCGCTGAGTAGCTCCTGGATGTCCATCAAACGGGCTTTAGCTCCGTTGATCTCGTACTCCGAGGCCCCGTCGCGGAACATGCGACGGGTGATGGAAACCTCGGAGTACTCGATGGGTAGTTTGCCATCAGAGTTGTCGATGGTCAGTGTGACTTCCGCGCGCCCCAGTGGCTTGCGGTCCCCCGTTCCGGCGAAGATGACGTCTTCCATTTTCCCGCCGCGCAGGGTCTTCGCCCCCTGCTCCCCCATGACCCATGCCAAGGCATCCACGACATTGGATTTTCCGGAGCCATTTGGCCCCACCACGGCGCAAATGCCTGGCTCTAGTTTCAGGGTCGTCGCGGACGCGAAGGACTTGAATCCTTTGAGCGTCAACGACTTTAAGTGCATTGCTTGATGCTATCAGAGCGCTAGGCGGTTGCTCCGTTATGAGCCTCGCGGCGCTGGCACTCCGGGTCCGTGCCATCCCAGCACTCGACGTTCTTAAGCTCCGGCAGGCTGTCGCGGTGGAAGATCGGATCCAGGCCCGCGGCCTTCTGCTGGGAGAAGTCGCGCAGCAGCTTGATGGCCACACCACCCAGCGGAACGATTGCGCAGAGGTTAATCAGGACCATCGTGGCCGCAAAAGTGTCAGCCAAGGACCACACCAGCGGCACCGTGCCGATGGCACCGCCGAAGACACAGAGGACAACAAGTACACGGAAGGTATTCAGCTTCGCCTTGGACTTGGTGAAGTACTCCACGTTGGCTTGGGCAAGGTAGTAGTTGCCCAGCACAGAGGAAAACGCCAGGAAGAACAGAATGATCGTGATGAAGTGAGTACCCCACTCGCCTACCTCGGCGGACAGTGCACTCTGAGTCAGGTTGGCCGTCTGCACGCCTTCGCCGTAGGCCGGGTCAGAAAGCAGAATGATGAAGGCGGTGATGGTACAAACAATCAGGGTGTCAAAATATACGCCCAGAGTCTGCACCAGGCCCTGCTTTACAGGGTGAGACACAGCAGCGGTAGCTGCTGCGTTCGGGGCGGAGCCCTGGCCGGCCTCGTTGGAGAACAGACCACGGCGCATGCCGTTCATGAACGCTGCGCCCAAGGTGGCACCGGCGATCTCCTTGATGCCCAGGGCGTGCTCGACGATCGTTCCGAACATGCCCGGAACCTCAGTGATATTCATGGACAGCACCACCACACCCAGCAGAATGTAAGCGGTAGCCATCAGCGGCACGATCACCTGGGTGGCGTTGGCGATACGCTTCACGCCACCGAAGATCACCAACGCGGTCAGCGCGGCCACCAGCAGGCCCGTAGCGATCTTCAGCCAGGTGGCATCGGGCGCAATATTGGGGTTCAGGGAGTGCAGGGAGGAACCCGCGGCCTCCGCGATGGAGTTGGTCTGCACGGCATTGTACACAAAGCCATAGGTGATGGTGATGGCGATGCCGAAGATTAGCGCCAGCGGCTTCGCTCCCAGCCCCTTCGTCATGTAGTACGCCGGGCCACCGACATACCCCTCCTTGTCGCGGGACTTCCACAGCTGAGCCAAAGTGGCCTCAACAAAAGCGGTTGCGCCGCCGACCAGGGCGACTATCCACATCCAGAACACTGCACCCGGTCCGCCGAGGGTAATCGCGATGGCCACACCCACCACATTGCCTGTACCCACGCGAGACGCCGCAGAGATACTGAATGCCTGGAAAGCAGAGATGTTCTCTCCACTCTTGCCCACCGCAGGTTCCTTGACTGAGCGGAACATGTCCGGAATCATGCGGATTTGCACTACCAGAGTGCGGATGCCGAAGTACGCGCCGGCTGCGAGGAGGAAGACGGGGATGATCTTCCACACATTTTCGTTGAGCGTATTCGCCACGAAATTTTCAATTGTTTCCATGGCGAGAAATTTACCTGAAACGAGTGCCAAAAATAAATGCACGCGCCTATTTTTTCACCCATCACCGCAGTTCAGGAAGTTCTAAGTTATGTCAGTCCCCTAGGTCTGACATGCCGCACAATAGTGTGTGGAACGCCCACCGACAACAACCCGCTTGATCGGCTCCCCGCACCTCTTGCAGGCTTCGCCTCCGCGCCCGTACACGTTCAGCGAGCGCGAGAAGTAGCCGGACGCACCGTTGACGTTCACATACAACGAGTCGAAGCTGGTTCCGCCCTGTTCAAGGGCACGTTCCATCACTTCTGCTGCTGCATTGAGAACGCGGTACAGTGTCGGTCGGCTAAGCAGCGCGGCACTGCGTCGGGGCCGCACTCCAGCCAGAAACAGCGCCTCGTCCGCGTAGATATTGCCGATTCCCGAGACGACCTCTTGGTTAAGCAACACCGTCTTAATAGCCGCGCGTTTGGCCTTCATCCGTTCCACCGCCAGCGCGGCATTGAACGCAGGTTCCAAAGGATCTGCGGCAATGTGCTGGACATTGCGGGGTAAAAATTTTTTTGACGCCCCCTCGGTCTCCTCTGCCCACGAGTCTGGCACGGCCTTTTCCAGCCGCCACTCGCCGAAGGTTCGCTGATCCACGAAACATAGCTCGCGGCCGTCAGAAAGTCCGGCCCGAATGCGCACATGTGGAGACTGCACCTGGCCGGGTTCGGCCACGAGCATCTGGCCGCTCATACCCAGGTGCACTTGCACGAGGAGATCTTGGCCAAAATCCATCCACAAAAATTTTCCGCGGCGTTGAACGGCGGAACAGGTGGCGTCACGAAGAAAAGAAACAAGCTCCGATGGATCGCCGGAGCGAACGGCGCGCGGGTGACAGACCTCAACGTCGGTAAAGCGACGGCCGACCAGATGGGTTTCAAGGCCGCGGCGGACGACCTCTACTTCGGGTAGCTCAGGCACGTTCGTTGAGCTTCTGCACGGCCTGTTTGGCGGCGGCGTGCTCGGCGACCTTCTTGGTGTGGCCTTCGCCGTGGGTGACCAGGACGCCAATGGTGACGGTGGCGTAGAACGTCTTGTCGTGCTCCGGCCCCTCGCCGCGTACCTCGTAGGTGGGCAGCGGCAGCTTCAGTTCAGAGAGCTTCTCCAGCAGCACGGTCTTCCAGTCCATGTTTAGGCCGGTGGTGGGAGCCTCGGTGATCATGTCGGAGAACAGGCGCAGCACTGTGGCGCGAGCAGTCTCAAAACCGTGGTGCAGATAAATCGCACCGAGCATGGACTCTACGGAGTCCGCCAAAATGGAGTGCTTGTCCTTTCCTCCGGTCAGCATTTCGCCGCGTCCGAGCAGGATGTACTCCCCCATTCCCAGGCGGCGAGCCACACCGGCCAAGGCGTACATGTTGACCACTCCGGAGCGCATCTTGGAGATGTCGGATTCCGAGCGATCGGGGAACTGACGGTACAGCTGCTCCGCAACGGCCAAGCCCAGTACGGCATCGCCCAAGAATTCCAGGCGCTCATTGTTGGGCAGGTTACCGTTTTCATTGGCGAAGGAACGGTGCGTCAGCGCCAGGCACAAAAGGTCATCCGGAAGGTCTACACCCCAGGCTGCAAGCAGCGGGGTGTGGTCGGACTTGCCGTAGGCGACGTTGAGGGCGGCTTCGCCGGTTAGTCGGCGTTTACGAGCCATGTGGTTTTAGATTGCCTTTCTCGATGCTTTACCCGATGTTTTAGAGGTTCTTGAATTTTTCCAGCCCGGCCCAGCGCGGGTCCGGCCGGTCCTCTTCCTCAGCTTCCTCGCTGATGCCATCCGGTGCCGGGGTATCCTCGCGGCATTCGGTGCCAAAGTCCGTGCACACGGGGCTAAAGGGTGCATTCAGGCCGGCTTCGTCGATCACCAGCTGAGAGATATCGATGGCATTGTCGTGCACCAACAGCGGCTCGTCGACGTCGTCCTCATCATCGGAGCTGTCATCGGTGGTGATGAAGTCCGGGGTCAGGCCGAACACATCGCTGATGGAATATTCCAGGGTGGTGGAAAGCTTCTGCAGGCAACGGGAGCACGTGCCCGTAGCTTCACCGCTTACCTGCAAGGTGGCCATAATCGCCTCGCCCAAGTTCGCCAGGGTTCCATGAACTTCGACGGGCGCGCCCTCGGCTACGCCCAGCATATTGCCGCCCCACGGTACTGGTGACGCCCCCTGGGCGTCGACCGGCTCGCTGAGTCCAGTTGGGATGTCGCCGACTGCAAGAACGAAGGGGTTACTCATACCCCTATTTCTACCCGTCTAAAGCTGTTGACGGTAACCGTGGGGGTCGCCGTCGTTCTGATAACCGGAGGCGCCGGCGCCCTTGCGCAAGGCGGAGCGGTCACGGTTGACGGTGCGCAGTGTGGTGGTGAGGGTCTCCTCGAAGTCTGCCAGGGTGGAATCGACGTAGCGGTCGCATTCGGTGCGCAGGCGGTCGGAGTCCGCGTGGGCGGATTCAATGATGCGCTTGGCTTCGGCCTGTGCATTGCGCACGACTTCCGACTCGGAAACCAAGCGACGCTGCTCGGCCAGGCCTTCGTCGACGGAGCGTTGGTAGCTGGCGTTACCTTCGCTGACCAGGCGCTCGGCCTCGTCGGCGGCACGGCTGGTTACCTGGTCATACTCGCGACGGGCATCGCTGACAAGGCGATCTGCCTGATCCTCAGCCTGCGCGACGGTGTTGGTAGCGCGCGTCTGGGCGTCGTTGAGAATCTGATCAGCCTGATCCTGGGAGTCCTGGACGATGGCATTAGCTTCGGAGTTAGCGTCGGCGATAGTCGCATCGGCTTGGTCGCGGGCGTCGGCGATGATGTCATCGCGGTGGTCTAGGACGTCCTGCGCATCATCCATTTCGATGGGGATTGCGTTACGCATTTCGTCGAGAATGTCCAGCACCTCGCGGCGCGGAACCATGCAGTTAGAGGTCATGGGCACGCCATAGGCCTGCTCCACCATTTGCTGTAGGTCATCCATACCCTGGAATGTCTTGTACATGGCCTCCACTGTGCCATCACTTGACCTCAAGTACAGGTTTAGACACGGCTTTGCGTGCGTTAGCCGCGGAACTTCTCCTCCACCGCAGAAACCACCGGCTCGGGCAGCAGACCGGAAACATCACCGCCGTACTTCGCCACTTCCTTGCACAAGGTGGACGAAACATACCCATACTCCGGGGAGGTCAGCAGAAAGTACGTCTCCGCCCCAGAAAGGCGCTGATTCATCTGCGCCATCGGCAGCTCGTACTCGTAATCCAGGGAGCTGCGCAGCCCCTTGACCATCGCCTGAATATTGTTTTCCTTTAGGTAATCCACCAGCAGTTTGTCCCAGGTATCCACAGTGATGTTCTGCGGGCCGTTCGGGATAGCGGCGATCGATTTTTCGATCAGCTCGATACGCTCTTCAGCGGTGAACAGGCCGTTCTTGTTCGGGTTATATGTCACCAGAACAACGACCTCTTCCCAGTTGGCCGCAGCACGGGTGAAGATATCCAGGTGGCCCAGCGTGATGGGGTCGAAAGATCCAGGGCAAACTACTCGCATGGCACCTAACCTAACCCTCGCCCCGCCAAATCGCCATGTCGAAGCGGGCGATGCCATAGGTACGCTTCTTCAACTTCTGCCCAGTCGGCTCAAAGCCCTCCGGCCACGCGGTCTCTGGTGAGGCACTATTGCGTTCGACCACCACCACGGCGTCCTTCGTAAGAACCGGAATGAGAGCTTCCACCATCTCGGCAACAGCCTCATCGGCGAGCTCGTAGGGCGGGTCGGCCAGCACCATGGTGTAGTGATTGCGCGGTGCTGCGGCTAGGAAGGATGACGCCTTCGCCTCCACTACCTGCAGCTTCGCCTCAGGCACGACGTGCGCATTGTCCTTAATCACCTTGATCGCCGCGGCGCTACTATCCACCAGCGTGACCTCCTTGGCCCCACGGCTGGCAGCCTCCAAGCCCAGGGCACCTGAACCGGCGAAAAGATCCAGCACCACTTCATCAACAAAGCCGAAGCGAACCTGCAGGGAGGAAAACAATCCTTCGCGGGCGCGGTCGGAGGTGGGGCGCGTGCCCGCCGGAGGAACCTTGATACTGCGTCCGCGAGCCGTTCCAGAGATGATGCGTGTCATTGCTTTGCGTTCAACCTGCCTATTTGCTTACTGCTGTGTCTTCTGGCGCTTCAACCCTTAACAGGACGTCCCCGCCGTGCACATCCACATAGTCCTGCGAGTTGCTTCTGCGCACCACGCCAGGCCCCGGCGTGAGGACGGGCGCTTCCAGCTTTAGCGATTCCACCGTGCACAGAACATCACCCGTGGCGACGGCATCACCGTCGGCGACGAGGAAGTGCACGACTCCCGCAAATGGGGCACAGATTTCCATGCCCCAGAGTCTAGCAACTGGGGTGACTAGTTCCTTTCGATGAAGTCCTGATCGTCGATCTCGATGTCCACCACCAGCGAGCGCGCCAACTGCTCGTCGTAGGCCACCAGCGCTTCTGCGTAGTCGCGCGCCGATTCGATGATCTCGCCGTCGGTGCTCAAGTCTAGTAATGACGCCCTGCGTGCCGACCGCCCGGACTGATCCTCGCCCAGAATGTCCCCCTCGGTGCGCATCTTCAGGTCTTCTTCGGCCAGGCGGAACCCATCGTTACTACCCGCGACCACCTGCAGCCGGTGGAACGAGGGGCTGTCCGGCGCGGCGGTGGTGTGCAGCAGGCATAGGGAATCCCGGCGACCACGGCCGATGCGCCCGCGCAGCTGATGCAGCTGGGAGAAGCCGAAGTTCTCGGCCTCCAGAATCATCATCATGGACGCATTCGGCACGTCCACGCCAACCTCGATGACGGTGGTGGCCACCAGCACATCCACCTTCCCCGCGGCGAAGTCCTGCATTACCTGGTCCTTATCGGCGGCGTCCATTTTGCCGTGCAGCATCGCTACGCTGCAGCCGGGCAGCTCTTTTGTGGCAATGCGCTCGCTCCACTGCTCCACGCCGGAGTACCCATCGATGCGGGGTGCGACCACATAGGCCTGCCCGCCGGCCTCGATCTCCTCGCGCATGCGTTCCCAGGCGCGGCGCACCCAGTGCGGCTTGTCGGCGGGCACCACCACGGTCTCGATCTCCCCGCGCCCGCCGGGCTTGCCCACCAGCGTGATGGGGGTCAGGTCGCCAAACATCGTCATACCCACTGTTCGCGGGATCGGGGTGGCCGTCATCACCATCATGTGCGGGGTGGCTTCCACCGGCGCGGATTCCCGCAGTTTGTTGCGCTGCTGCACGCCGAAGCGGTGCTGCTCGTCCACCACGACCATCCCTAGACGGTAGAACTCCACCGAGTCCTGAATCACCGCGTGGGTGCCGACCACAATATCCGTCTGGCCGGAGACTAAGTCCAGCAGTGTGCGCTGTTTATCGGCTTGCTTCTGGCTGCCGACCAGCACGGATACCCGCACGTCGGTGTTCTCCAGCATCTTCACCAGGTTGCGGGCGTGCTGCACAGCCAGGATCTCCGTGGGCGCCACGAAGGCGCACTGATAGCCGGAATCCACCGCCCACAGCATGCTTATCAGCGCCACCATCGTCTTGCCGGAGCCGACCTCGCCATGCAGCAGCAGGTTCGCCGGGGTAGTTCCGCCGAGGCGGGAGCCGATATCCTCCAGCGCCATTTTCTGTCCCGCACTGAGGTCAAATGGCAGCCCTGCAATCAGCTTTTCCACGTTCTCACCCGGCGCGAGTGCCATGCCGGTGCGCTTAGTGGCGTCATTGCGCCGTAGAGCCATGACCAGCTGCAGTTCCAGCGCCTCGTTGAACTTCAACCTTCTCCGGGCAGGTGCGGGGCCGGCCTCACTGGGTTGGTGAATCTGCCGGAGCGCATCCGCAAAGCTAATCAGCGGGCGCCCCTTTCCGTCGACGGGCCAGGCGGGCGCGCCGGGGTTGCGCCGCGGCAGGGGCAGGAACTCACCGGGTTCGTCCATCACCCGCAGCACGTGGTCCATCACGCCCAGCATCTCCGCGGTGGAGGTGCCGGGGCGGCGCTTGTAGCCCGCCATCCACGGCTTGGCCAAGAGCTCCTGCGCAGCTGTTTCGGAGCCCATGACATCCACGATGGTCTTCAGCGGCCCAAACATGCCGAATTCGGCATCCATCGCGGGGAGGATGGAGACATAACTGGGGTTTTTCAGCTCCCACTGGCCATTGAACTCGGAGAGCTTGCCGTGCAGGAGCAGCATCGAACCATTTTTTATGCGGCTGCGGTGGTAGGCCACGTTCCCAAATAGTGCAGAGCGGAAATGCCTGCTGCCGTCGGTAAAGGTGAAGGCCAGGTATTTGCGCGGCCCGCGCCCGGAGAGGTTCTCCCGCTCAGTCACATGGAGGATCTCACCGGCGCACGTGTACTTCTCCCCCACGCGCAGCTCATCCAGACTCTGCGGCGAGCCGAGCCGCGCGTAGGTTGTTGGGAAGTTCAGCACCGCATCCGCGATCGTCTTGATCCCGGGTTTATCCGCCAGCCGTTTGGCGCGGTCGTTGGAGATCGCTACCGATAGCGGGCGCGGGTCCTGCCACCCCAACATGGGCTATTCCACTCCGATCTGCACCAGGCGCGGGTCATAGTCGTTGCCTTGTAGTTCGATGCGGTGGTCGTCGATCTGCACGTCCGGGTAGAGCTCCGCGAACGTGGCCTTGAGCCCTTCGATGGTCGCCTGATCGGTTGCCGGGGCACTCCACAGTAGAGTGACTAGCTCGCCGCCGTCGGCCAGCATGGAGCTCAGCGTATCGACCATGCCTTCTGGCGGACAGGTGGCGTAACGCTGCGCATCTACTGCGTCGATCATCTCTTCGACATTGTCGTCCCAGTCCACCCCGGGATCGTTCACCGCCAGCGCCGCCAAGCCGCCGACCAGCGATTTTGTGTCGATGATGTCGATCTCGCGCGCGCCGTCCAGCCCGCGCAGCACCGACATGTCCTGCCCGTTGGTCAGCACGGCGACCGGTCCGCTGCCCAGGTTCCGCATTGCTTCGCCCAAGGTTTTGTTGTTTGGTGACGCCACAGCCACAGCACCAGCGGCCTCAAACAACTGGGCGACTCCGCCGGTGGGCGTGAGCGCCACGATGAACGGCCCATGGTTTTCCGCCTTAGGCTGGCCGGTCGTCGGGGCGGGCGCGCCCTGGATTCCGGGGTGGCTGGCTTCCCCGTCGGCGGGCAGAACTTCGATGCGCAGATCGGTGACGGTGCCCAGTTCGAAGGCTTTTTGGATCACCGGGCCGGCCTGGTCGGTGTGCACGTGCGCGGTGCCGGCCTCCGGGGCCAGCGGCCCCACGATCACGGAGTTGCCGTGGGCCTCCAGCAACTCCCGCAGGGCATCCAGGTTCCCCTCGAAGAAGAACATCACCTCGACTTCTTGCTGGGTTCGGTCGTGGTCGGGCGTGGGGGCGTCCTCAGTAAAACCAGCACCGTCCAGCACATCGACCAGGGCCTGCAGGATCACCACCAGGCCTCGGCCGCCCGCGTCGACAACACCGGCCTCAGCGAGGACGGGCAGCTGGTTGGGGGTATCGGCCAGGGCCTGCTCGGCGGTGTGCAGCGCGCGGGAAGCTACGGCGGAAAGCTGCGGATCACCATTGTGGGCGGCGGCTGCGGCGGCATCGAGGACGGTGATGACGGTGCCCTCGACGGGCGAGGAAATCGCCGCGCGGACGAAGCCCACCGACTGCGAAAGGGTGTCCGCCACGGCGGGACCATCGATGTGCCCCTGCGAAGCTGCTTCGGCGAGCGCGCGCAATACCTGACTGAGCACCAGGCCGGAGTTTCCACGGGCGCCACGAACCGCGCCGGTGGCCAGGGCGATGGTGACCTCGGGGAGGCTTGCGCCTTCCTCCAGCGCATCGACCGCCGAAACTGCGGTGGTCATGGTGTGCGCCATGTTGGAGCCAGTATCGGAATCCGGGATTGGGAAGACGTTCAGGGCGTTGATTGCCTGGCTCTGCTCGCGCAGCCGGCTGGCCGAAAGGCGAGCCCACTGGGCGACAATGCGCGCGTCGAGCTGAGCGGGCGCCTGATTGGCCGGTTGTGCTTCTGCCACCGGTTGCGCCTCTGCCTTCCTGGATTTCACTCCCACTACCCTAGCGAACCAGCCGGACAGCAGGGCGGTTTACGGGATCGTGGCGCGTTATTCCTTCCGTGCCAGTGATGTAGATCTCCCGCATCCAACGCGAATCCAGGTGGGGGGGGTTGACTTGTTTATCGTTCACCCAGAGAGCACATAGTCTCCATGAGAGTGCTGTAGACGGCACTCGGCTCGCTATCGTGCCACTCGGTGTCACTGTCGCGCTCGTCCTGGTTTTGCGGTTGAGCCGTCGGCTCGTAGAGCCACCAGAGGTTTTGCCACGGATCAAGAAGTCTTGCGAGACGATAGCCACCGTAGAAATCGCTAGTTGGAGTGACGACGCGGCCTCCTTCCTTTACAGCCCTATCAAGGCACGCCTGGGCGTCAGGAACGTAGACCTGCAGGAGGGCTGGCGTGAACGGCCAATCTTGCTTTCGATCACAAAGCATGATTGTGGCATCTCCAACCATTACTTCCGCATGGATGATCGAACCATCTCGATCCGGCGTGCGAACATGCGCTGCTTCTCGACCATCGAAAACTGTTTCCACGAAGTGGATGAAGCTCACGGAGTCGGGGACGATAGCGAAGGGATTTACTGTGTTGTGTCCAGTCGGGATTTTCAACGAAGTCATGTATACATAAAATATGAATAATTCGAGCAAAGTCAAGTACCGCCAAGGCGCTAGTTTCCTGTTGGCCACACTTGGACGCCGCGCCGAGAGAGCATGGGCAGCTCTCCTCACAGAGCAGGGAATTACCACCGCGCAGTTCACAGCCATGGCGGCGATCGCGGAAGGCGAACGAACGCAAAACGACGTAGCAATGGTTACAGCCGTTGACCCGCGAAACATCGGCGCCACAATCAAAAAGCTCACGGCGGTGGGGGGGGTTCAAGCTCGATCAAACCCCGCCGATGCGAGATCACGACTCCTCTGTTTGACACCCGCTGGCCAGCAGTGGTGGGACGATGTTCAGCCTGCCCTACGTCAAGGACGTGACTCATTTTTCCAGGGACTCACCCATAGAGAGTTGACCAACTTGGAAGAACTCCTCGGAAAACTCGAGGCCGCACAATCCGACAAAGAAGCGAACGGACCCGGCCATCGTCGCTAGAGCCGCCAGTCGACGGGCGCGCCGCCGGAAGCCTGGAGGATCGCATTTGCCCTGCTGAAGGGACGCGAACCAAAGAAGCCTCGATAGGCGGACAGCGGCGAGGGATGCGGGGACATCACGCAGCGCTCCGCGCCGATCAGCGGAGCGAGCTGCTGGGCCTGCTTGCCCCACAGGATGGCGGCGAAGTGCGGGTTGGCGGCAACCTGGCGGACAGCGGCCTCGGTGATGGCCTCCCAGCCGCGACCGCGGTGGCTACCGGCATTGCCCGCCTGCACAGTGAGCACGCGGTTAAGCAGCAGCACCCCACGGTCGGCCCACGGGGAAAGATCCCCGTTGGAGGGGGCTGGCAGGCCGAGGTCGTCTGTGTACTCGGTGTAGATATTCTTCAGCGACTTCGGCAGTGGCTCGCCCGCGGGCAGCTCCGCAGAGAACGCCAGCCCCACGGAATGTCCGGGCGTGGGGTACGGATCCTGCCCAACGATCAGCACTTTCACCTGGGTAGGGTCGGACTCGAAAGCCCGCAAAATTTTTTCGGGCGCGGGCAGGACCTGCGCTCGTTGTCCCGCCTGCACCTGCTGGGCCACCAGCTGCCCCTCAGCCAGCGCACCCTCCAGCACCGACTGCAGCCCCGGCAGGTACCACGCCGGGTGGATGCGCTCGATCAGCTGGTGCGCTTGTTCTCGTACGGAATTCATGCCTGCTCCTTACACCGACTGCCAGCCAGATGAAAACGGCGGGCGGCCGCCGTCGACCAGCACGTAGTCCACCCCGCCAGGCGAGTCCTCCCCAACCTCATCCGAGAGGCTGCGAACAGTCCCGATGCGGCGGTAGCCACTGGGCATGCGGGCGTCCGTAGTTCCAAGGAGAGTATGGTCCTCACCGCCGGTGTAAATCCACTCCAGAGGATTCTTGCCAGTCATCTGAGCTGCATGCCGCAGCTTCTCATCGGGTACCAGCGCCGCCCCGTCCAGGTCCAGGCACACCCCGGAGCGCTCCGCGATGGCACACAGGTCCACGATCAAGCCATCGGAATTATCCGTCATGGCGCTCGCACCCGTAGCGCGGGCGACGGATCCGCGGCCTGGCTCCAGACGCGGAGCACAGTGCCAATCTGCCAGTTCGTTGAGGATCGGATCGTTTGCCGGGATCGCCTTGCGCGAGCCGTAGTGGCGCAGGATCGCCAGGCCCGCCGCGCTGTAGCCGATTGGCCCACTGGCGATCACGCGCTGGCCCACGCCCGCACCATCCAGCGTCAACGCATCGGCAGGGCCAGAGATCTCCCCCAGCGCGGTAATAGAAATCACCAGATCCTTGCTGGTCACCACGTCACCACCGACGAGTTCGGCAGCCCACGGCGACGCCGCCTCGTCGATGCCGCGGGCAATATCCGCAACCGTCTGCAACGGCAAATCCCCCGGGGTGGCAATAGCCATGAGGATCGCAGTGGGGCGTGCCCCCATCGCCTGAATATCTGCGAAGTTCTGCGTCACCGCTTTCACCCCGACCTCCCACGGAGTTGAGTAGTCGAAGGTGAAGTGTCGACCCTGCACGAGGATGTCCGTCGAGCACACATGACGTGAATTTGTGCCTGTTGGCTCCAACACTGCGGCGTCATCGCCATTAAGAGAACTCGGCGCGGCGTTGCGGATCGCCGCGATGGTAGCGGCCTCGCCTGCCTCGGCGACAGTGAGTTGAGTACGCATGCGGACCTTTCCGTGGTTGCGGTGATGCTTGGGTTCCAATGTTTGGTTCCAATGCTTGGGTTCCCGCGCTTAGTCTAATTAAGATGGTGCGCTATGAGTGACGAAGCCTCCTCCCCCGTCTCCACCCCGCGGTACCTGATCATTCTGTCGACGGTGCTTGCCGTGGTGCTGATTATTGCGGTGATCACCGCTGCGAAGATCACGGTGGATCGGAAGGTGTACGCGCCTGTGGCGCTGGGGCCGGTGGATGCGCCGGAGGCGTCGTCGCAGGTCTGCTCCGATTTCGTGGCTGGGTTGCCGGAGAAGATGGATCGCTTCCGTGCCGTTGAGGTGCGGGATCCTAGGCCGGACGGCACGGCGGCGTACCGCGATTCTTCGGGTTCGGAGCTTTCTGTGCGCTGTGGGGTGAACGTGCCCGACCAGTACTCGGAGTTGTCGCCCGTGGTGTCGGAAGGCGATACGCGCTGGACCGCCGTCTCGGATGCTACTCCTGGGTCTGACCTGCGGACGTGGTACGCGGTCGGCGGTTCGCCTGCGGTTGCGGTGACTGCGTCGGCGGATGTCGGCGATGCCCTCGGTGCGGTGGGGTCTGCTCTTTCCTCTGTTTATGACGCCAACTCTCCAGCAAAGCCCGCCCCCTACCCACTGTCCGATGCTGCGGTGGCTGGCGGTTCCACTTCCGGTGGCGCGACCGAGTCCCCTGCATGCCATAAGTTCCTGGGATCTCTGCCGGAGGCACTGGGCGACTGGCGTTTGGTCCACAGATCCGCTGGAGGATCGGAAAAGGGTGCTGACCAGGACAAGCAGGGTACTGCCCTGGTGAATCCTGATCTCCTTCCCGATGGACTGGACCGGTCTGTGGTGGATAAGGCTCCCAGCGGATCGGCTACCTATCTCGCCGAAGAGCAAGAACCTGTGGTGATTCGCTGTGGCCTGGCTATGCCTAAGTCCTATGCCCCGGGTGCACAATTAACGCAGGTAAACAAGGTTCCCTGGTTCTCTGATCCATCTCTTTCCCGCGGGTCGACTATGGGGCATTGGTTTGCCCTGGGCCACGAGCAGGTCATCGGCCTAGCCATGCCGCAATCTGCTGGCAACGAGGTGATCTCTTCCGTCTCAAGTGCGATCTCTACATCCCTGAAGAATACGGAGAAGGCTGGGAGCTCTGCTCAGTCGCGCTAACCCCCTTCCCTGCAGCGACACCAGCCCCTCAGGAGTGAGTGCCCCAGGGGAAATGTCGCTAAAACGGGAAAGTGCCCTCGCGCCGATAAGTAGCCCACCAAACCGCAACCCCCTGAACTGGGCTTTTGTTTTATGGACAACCATTACCGGTAACAGATTCCCGATCTAGCGACATTCGGGACTCGTGAGCAGGTTAAAAGGAGCCCGCCACAAGGTTCCCCAGGCCTAAGCCAGCGCCCGGGCAATCAGCGCGCTGACCAGGTCGCCGAAGCTGATCCCCTCAGCCGCGAACATCTTCGGATACATCGAGATCGGCGTAAATCCAGGCATGGTGTTGATTTCGTTCAGCACGGGCCCGTTCTCCGTGACAAAGAAGTCCACACGCGCGATGCCATCACACCCCAGCGCATTGAACGTGCGAATCGCCAGTTTGCGCACCTCCGTCACAACGTCCGCAGGTAGCGGCGCCGGGATGGTAGCGGAGACGGTCGAATCGACATACTTGGCGTCAAAACCATAGAACCCTTCGGCTCCATCCTCGGTGCCGTTCAGCATGGCAGGAACCGACGAGACGATCGAGCCATCCGCATATTGCAGCACACCGCACTCAACCTCGGCGCCGTGAATCATCGCCTCCACAATCACTTTGTTGTCATGGGAAAAGGCCAGGTCAATAGCCGCGCCTAGTTCTTCCCAGCTATCCACCTTGGAAATGCCGATGCTCGACCCGCCGCGCGCCGGCTTCACAAACACCGGCAGCCCGAGCCGCTGCTTTTCTTCAGCGGCCAGATCGCGGGGCTGGAATAGAATCAGCTCCTCGCCCACCGGAATCCCAGCTTCGCGTGCCAGCCGCTTGGTGAAGTCCTTATCCATGCCCGCAGCGGAAGCTAGCACGCCATTGCCGACGTACCGCACGCCCGCCAGATCCAGCACGCCCTGCACGGTTCCGTCTTCGCCATTCTGGCCGTGCAGTACCGGGAACACCACATCTACGTTCGCAAATACCTCGCCAGCCTGCGGGCCGGTCACGTAGCGCATCTCCCCCGCGGCAGCCGAGCCAGCCCCACCGAATGTCAGCTGCACGTGCACGCCGGAATCCTCTACGCGTGGCATCTCGCGCCCATTGGCTCGCAGCCGGGAAGTATCGGTAGTCCCCGGCACCCACGCGCCCGCCTCAGTGATCCCCACCGGCACGACCTCGTAAATCTCCGGATCCAGGTGGTCGATCACCGCGCCTGCGCTAATGCAGGAGACGGAGTGCTCAGTCGATTGCCCTCCGTACAGTACGGCGACAGTGGTACGTGCGTGCTTCTTGGCTTGGTTACTCACGGTGTTTTACCTTAGCTGTTTTTCTGACGCCGCATTCCCACCGCCCCGCCCCTTCGACCCGACTGCCAGTCTGCCTGTGGCTTACTCGGCCTTCCGACTGCGGCCGAGCAACCCCATCATCACCTGCTGCACGTCTGCACCTTCGTGGCACACTCCCACCACGGCTTCGGTGATCGGCATTTCCACGCCGACCTTCCCCGCCAGCTCGAACACGGACTGACTGCTGACCACGCCTTCAGCAACTTGTCCCTTGGTGGCTTTGGCAGCCTCTTCCAGGCTTTCGCCCTTGCCAAGGCGCTCGCCGAAGCTGCGGTTGCGCGAGAGCTTCGACGTACACGTGGCCACCAGGTCGCCCATGCCCGCCAGGCCGCTGAGCGTGCGCGCGTCGGCGCCGACCTCCAACGCTAAACGGGTGGTCTCCGCCAGGCCGCGGGTGATCACGGTGGCGGCGGTGTTATCGCCGAATCCCATACCAGCGGCAATGCCCGCCGCCAGAGCGATGACGTTCTTGCACGTGCCGGCGATTTCGCAGCCGATGACGTCCGTGTTGGTGTACGGGCGGAAGTACGGCGCCGCCACGGCGGCCTGGATCAACTTCGCGCGGTCCATATCCGAACATGCCACTACGGTCGCAGCGGGTTGTTGTTCGGCAACTTCGCGCGCCAGGTTCGGACCAGTCAGCACAGCCACGCGTTCGCCGGGCACGTTCGCCACCTCGGAGATCAGCTGGCTCATGCGCAGCCCGCTGGAGTGCTCGATGCCTTTGGCCAGGCTCACCAGGGAGGCATCCGCGCCGATCAGATCCTGCTCTTTCCATTTCTGCAGGTTCCCGCGCAGGGACTGTGAAGGCACGCCCAGCACCACGATCTCCGCGCCGTCGAGCGCCTCGGCGGGGTCACTCGTGCCGGTCAGCGAGTCAGGCAGCGCAATGTCCCCCAGGTAGGCACTGTTGCGGTGGTTGTTGCGCACGTCGTCTGCGACTTCGTCGCGACGTGCCCAGAGACGGACCTCGTTACCGGCGTCGGCAAAAACCTTGGCAACAGTCGTGCCCCAGGATCCCGCACCCATCACCGCTACTTGCACCATGTCGCTTTGTTGCCTTCCCGTCTGCTGTGGCTTCAGTTCGAAATAATTTTTGGGTTCGTTATACGATTGTCGGCAATAGTCTATCGAAAGGGATCCCTTTAAAAGTGATCACTCACACAGGAACCGGCGATCTTTCTACGTCCCTGGCCATGTCGCGGCACGATCAGGGGCATGTGACCCGCATCGGATCCCGCCCCAGCGAAGAGTTCGCTCGCCCTACTTTCGCCGCCGGCGCGGTTATTTGGCGCTTTTCTGGCGACGCCGCAGACTCCACTCCTTCCGCTCCCGAGTCCACGGACGTGGAGATCGCGCTGATTCACCGCCCTCGCTACGACGACTGGTCTCTGCCGAAGGGCAAGGTTGATCCGGGTGAGAATCTGCCGGGTACCGCCATGCGCGAGATTGTGGAAGAGACTGGCTTTGAGGTGCGCTTGGGCTGGCTGTTGGGCTATGTCCACTACCCCGTAGGTTCCCGCACGAAGGTGGTTTACTACTGGACTGCCCAGCACCTTTCCGGTGAGTTCGAGGCCAATGAGGAGTCCGACGAGCTGCGCTGGGTTTCCCCCGCCGAGGCGAAGGAGCTGCTGAGCTATGAGGCGGATCTGAAGGTCGTGGATGCGGCTTTGGGTCTGTTGCAGTTGGGCTGCGATCGTCGAGTGCTGTATGTCCGCCATGCGAAGGCGCATGCGCGTGAGGGGTGGGCTGGTGACGATGATCTGCGTCCCCTGGGCAAGAAGGGGCGCCGTCAAGCGGAGCTGCTGGTTTCCGGGTTGTCGGGTTACCGCCCGGAGGCGATTTCCTCTGCTGTGCCGGTGCGTTGTGAGCACACGGCTGCGCCTATTGCGGAGGATTTGGGGCTGGATGTTATTTCGGACGCCAACCTGGGCGATGCCGGGTGGGCTGCCGATTCGGATGCGGCGGTGGATGCGTTCCACGCCGCCACGACCGCGCCTGTGTCGATGGTTGTTGGTCAGGGGACGGTGATCCCGGGTGTGCTGGCCCGCGTGGCAGGCGAGCACGGCGTGGAGATTGAGGATATGCGGGTGAAGAAGTCCAGCACGTGGGTGCTGCACTTCGCCGGGGACAAGCTGCTGGGGCTGGACTACTTGGCCAGCCCGTTGGCTGTGAAGTAGTCGTTTCTCTCCCCCCCCCCAGAGCCCGTTTGTTGCCCTAGCTGGCGGGCAGGGTGCGTGGCTTGAAGCTGGCGCGCTGGGATTCGAAAGCCTCGATGGCCTCTTCGTTGCGCAGGGTCAGGCCGATGTCGTCCAGACCTTCCATCAGGCGCCAGCGGGTGTAGTCGTCCACGTCGAAACCGAAGGTGTGGGTGCCGAGGGCGACGGTGCGGTCTTCCAGGTTCACGGTGATTTCCGCCCCTGGCTGCTGTTCCAGCAGCTTCCAAATCAGCTCGATGTCGCTCTGTTCCATCTGCGCGGCCAACAGGCCCGCCTTGCCCGAGTTGCCGCGGAAGATATCCGCAAAGCGGGAGGAAAGAACCACGCGGAAGCCGTAATCCATCAGCGCCCAGACGGCGTGTTCGCGGGAGGAGCCCGTGCCGAAGTCGGGGCCGGCCACCAGGATGGAGGCGTTCTTGTAGGGCTCCTGGTTCAGGATGAACTCCGGGTCCTTGCGCCAGCCAGCGAACAGGCCGTCTTCGAATCCGGTGCGGGTCACGCGCTTCAGGTAGACGGCGGGGATGATCTGGTCGGTGTCGACGTTAGAGCGGTTCAGGGGTGCCGCCACGCCAGTGTGAGTGTTGAACTTTTCCATGGTGTTGTCTTCTGCTTTCTGCTCCCCCACTGGCACCTAGCGGTGCTGGTAGGGGCGCTCGAAAAAATTTTTTGGGCGGGAATTGTACGGGCCTAGGGCGGGTATCTTACGGTCGCCTTACAGATCCGCTGGGCCTGCGAGGTGGCCCGTCACGGCGGTGGCGGCAGCAACTGGCGGGGAGACCAGATGCGTGCGCCCGCCCTTACCCTGGCGGCCTTCGAAGTTTCGGTTGGAGGTAGAGGCCGAACGCTCGCCGGGGGCAAGTTGGTCGGGGTTCATTCCGAGGCACATGGAACAACCTGCGGTGCGCCACTCCGCCCCGGCGTCAATAAAGATCTGGTCGAGCCCCTCTTCCTCAGCTTGCATCTTCACCCGCGTGGAGGAAGGCACAACGATCATGCGCGTGCCGTCGGCTACGGTGCGGCCCTTGAGGACGTCCGCGGCGGCGCGCAGGTCTTCGATGCGGGAGTTGGTGCAGGAGCCGAGGAAGACCGTGTCGATCTTGATGTCGCGCAGCGGAGTGCCGGGCTTAAGGTCCATGTACTCCATGGCACGCTCGGCGGCTAGGCGGTCGTTGTCGTTGGTGAAGTCCTCCAGCTGTGGGATGGATTCCGCCAGCGGCAGACCCTGGCCGGGGTTGGTGCCCCAGGTGACAAAGGGAGTCAGCGCGGAGCCGTCGATGTGGACGACAGTGTCGAATTGTGCGTCGTCGTCGGTACGCAGGGACTTCCAATACTCCACGGCGGCATCCCAATCCGCGCCCTGTGGTGCGTGCGGGCGGCCTTCCAGGTAGTCAAAGGTCACCTGATCCGGGGCGATCATGCCCGCGCGAGCCCCGGCCTCGATGGACATGTTGCACATGGTCATGCGGGCTTCCATGGAGAGCTTTTCGATAGCCTCGCCACGGTATTCGATGATGTGACCCTGGCCGCCACCAGTGCCGATCTTGGCAATGATGGCCAGGATCAGGTCCTTGGAGGTCACGCCTGGCTGCAGTTCGCCGGAGACCTCGATGGCCATGGTCTTAAAAGGCTTCAGCGGCAGGGTTTGGGTGGCCAGCACGTGCTCGACCTCGCTGGTGCCGATGCCCATGGCGATGGAGCCGAAGGCGCCGTGGGTGGAGGTGTGCGAGTCGCCGCAGACCACCGTCATGCCGGGCTGGGTCAGGCCCAGCTGCGGACCGACGGTGTGGACGATGCCCTGTTCAATGTCGCCCATGGAGTGCAGACGGATGCCAAACTCTTCGGCATTGTCGCGCAGGGTGGAGACCTGCAGGCGGCTGGTGGGTTCCTGAATCTCGGTCAGTTGACCTGTCTTCACGCCAACGGTGGGAACGTTGTGGTCCTCCGTGGCGATGGTCAGATCTGGTCGGCGGACTTTGCGCCCGGCCTGTCGCAGGCCGTCGAATGCCTGAGGGGAGGTAACCTCGTGTACCAGGTGCAGGTCGATGTACAGCAGGTCGGGGCCGCCATTTTCTCCGGCTTCGACGACGTGGTCGCGCCAGACTTTTTCCGCGAGGGTTAAGGGTTGGTTCGTCACGGTCTCTCCTCTGTGTCCGCTATACAGTTCCACTGGATGGAATGTATAGTATCAAATCATGGGACACAATACGGAAATTCCCGCAACTAGCGGTATTCAAGTTTTGGACCGGGCGATCTTCATCCTATCGGTCATCGCAGCAGAACCTCGCAATCTTTCCGACCTGTGCGCCATCACCGGCCTGCCGCGCGCCACGGCGCATCGCATCGCCGTCGCGTTAGAGAAACACAGATTGATCGAGCGCGGGGTGGACGGTGCGTGGGTCACCGGCCCAGCCCTGGCCGAGATGGCGCCGTCTACGTCTTCCCGTCTTGAGGACGCCGCAGAGTTCATCCTCCCCGACCTCATGGCCAAGACCGGCGAATCCGTGCAGCTATACCGCCTCTCCGGGATGGAGCGCGTGTGCATCGCAAATGCCGAGCCCGTCACCGGTCTGCGAGACACGGTTCCGGTGGGCCACCGGATGACGTTGTCCGCCGGCTCCGCAGCCAAGCTGCTGGTTTCCTATGCACCGGAGGCATTCCAGAACCAGGTACTCCCCCACGCCGCCTACACCCGCGAGGATCTAGAGCAGATCGCCGCCGATGGCATTGCGGAATCCTCCGCCGAGCGCGACCCCTCCCTGGCTTCCGCCTCCGTACCCATCTTTGGAGCGGATACGCACAATCGCACCGTGATCGCCTGTCTTTCCATCTCTGGGCCAGTTGCCCGCATGGGCGACCACCCGGCAGAGAAGTTCGGCGCGGATTTAAAGGAATCCGCCCGCCTGTTGGAGGACCTACTGCGAAAGTAGCGAAAAAATTTTTAGAGACACAATGCCGCACAGCCCCTTAGGAGAATCACAACCATGACCAGCGAAAACCCTGCAAGCCGGAATCCGGCCACCGACGACAAGCGCTACGACGCAGGCATTCAGGTCCGCCGGGAAGTCATGGGTGACGCATTCGTGGATGCCGCCCTGGAACGCAACGCGGGCTCAGATGGCGAGGCGCTGCAAAAGCACGTCACCGAGACCGTCTGGGGTTCCGTCTGGACTCGCGACGGCCTGGCCCGCCGCGACCGCAGCCTGCTGAACATCGGCATGCTGGTGGCGTTGCGCGCGACTGAGGAGCTGCGCGGGCACGTCCGCGGCGCGCTGGAGAATGGGCTGACGCGCACAGAGATCACGGAGGCGATCATCCACGCCTCCGGCTACTGTGGCGCCCCCGCTGCCCTGTCGGCGATGAAGGTGGCACAGGAGGTTCTGGTCGCAGAGCTCGGACCGCTGGAGAACGACGACAAGTAGCGGTGGGCCGGAGGCGCTAGGTACGGGGCAGTTCGCGCCACTCCACGGTCAGCTCACTGGCACCGGGGGTTTCGCCAGCTTCGCCGCGCTTGGTATGGGCGACACGCTCGGCAAGGAACTCGTAGAGGTTCTGCGTGCCATCCTCGATTCCGTCGGCCACGTCCTCACCGGCGGAGGTGATGTCCACCAGAGCGGGGCCAGCCGTATCGTCGGGGTTGACCAGCTCGGCGCCCCAGCCTCCCTCGCCCCGCCGGCCGTCCTCGTCCGCCGACAGGGTACGGAGCCAGGCTTCGGCTGACGTGTGGGCGTCCACACCAAAAAGAACGGCGCGAACCGTGGCGGGCGTGCCGTCGTTGCCGGGTGGGGTGCCCCAGAGCCAGTCCAGGTTTACGCGATATGGGGAGAGAATGGGAGCCTCCTAACGTAGGGTGAATCTATGAGCGATTACAAGGACAAGCGCTGCACTGACCAGGAACGATCCGCCGCTGTGGAGGCGCTGTCCGAAGCGATGGCCAATGGGCAGCTGAGCATCTCGGAGTTCGACGAGCGTTCCGGCCAGGCGCATGCTGCGACCCAGCGTAGCGAGTTGGTGGACTTGCTGGATGATCTGGTGGATGAGCCTGCGGGGCTGCTGTTTGGGGCGGGGCCGGGAACTGCGGTTTCACGCCGCGCGCCGAGCGAGGTGGAGTGGGCTGCTCACCAGGCTTCGGACGCCCAACGCCACCGCGACATGGTGCTTGCGCGGTCGCGGTCGCTGGTGACTGGCGGGGGCTCCGAGACAGGTTTCAGCCTGGCGATATTCGGCGGAGTGACGAAGGCCGCGTGGCAGGTACCGAAGGCTCACTGGAACTTCAATGTGTTCGGCGGTTCAGACTTTGACCTGCGGGAATGCCGATTTAGCGATCCGGTGACCACGCTGTGGTTGAACTCGGCGTTTGGTGGCGCGGATGTGCTGGTGCCGGAGGGCGTGCGCGTTGATATGGGCGGCTTGGGCATTTTCGGCGGCAACGAGCTGGTGGTGGAGAACGGCGCGATCCACCCGGGCAGTCTGCCTGCGGACGCTCCCCTGCTGCGGGTCCGCGGGCTGTCGATCTTCGGCGGCGTGACCGTGAAGGTTGTGCGGGGTTAGAGGCTAGCGCTCGAACAAGGGCTTCACGAAGGCACTTCTATTGCTAGATGTAGAGTTACAGCCGCTCGGAACCCGCGTCAAAATTGACCTCACTACCGGCACATGATCAGAGTGGAATAGTAGGCTCCGTTACCGAACTTGGTCGACAACCCAATGTCTTTATATTCGGAGGTCAGCATTGTCTGATTGTGCCCGGGCGAATTCTTCCATGCATTCATTAAGTCTTCAGCACTAGGCGCGGAGTAATGCATCATGATGTTTTCCTGGCATACCCTGCCGGGAATCTTTGGACCATGATTGTAATTTTGAGTCCTGGCCATCGTGGACGACCAACCATCAGCATAGCTGTTCAGAGCATCGTCGTAATAGATGGGCTTCTTCGGATTAATCGTATTCCCTGGAAAACCATTTGCAGTCCTGTGAGCTCGCAACTGACTAATGAACTCTGAACGCAGATTTGCCAGGTATGCACGTTCATCAGTTGGGGGGTTCGTGGCCGTACCACCAGAATTTCCGGAACTATTATTCCCTCCCGACTTATTCATCACTGCAGAAACGATTGTGACGATCAACGCGATAACTCCGAAGCTCACTGCGCTAAGGATTCGAGGATCCAACTCCAGACTTAGCGCCGGAGGCGCGGGCACACCTTGAGCTGAAGTGGATACGGTCTCAGCACGCACTTCAGGCTCGTCAACAGCGTGCACTCCGGCGAAAACAAGACCGATCGAAAGCCCGATCGACAGAGCTTTCTTCGTAGTTTTGCGCATTCTCTAAATCCTCCAACACTGTTCAACGACCAACCGAGCAAACAGGAAATTGATCGAAAAATCGTTCCCCGAGTGCTGCGAGAGCCGGATCTGCGCCGACACCCCAAAGAGGAACCCTGCACTAGCTGATCTTACATTCTCCTTAGGTTAATCATGGTTGATTTTCATCATGGGTAAAGTTAGCTTGAACACATCCAGCGTTCCCTCTCGCGTGATCGCAGATCGCCAAGTCCTAGTAGTTGTGTATCTGCCTTTCGTATCTGTGGTCACTCTTGAACTGTGCGCTTTAGGACAACCCACACTCCAGAAGCTCTACCGGGCAGATAAAGTCGCATAGCGCGCTAGCTCCTCAGATGAGAGTGTCTGATGGTTTGTGTGTGGGTTCCCAACCTGCATAAGGAGATAGACCAGAATGACTACTGTGACGAGACGAGATCCGGCCGATAAGGCCAAGATTGATGCGATTGAAAAGAAGCTGCTTGCTAACCCTGACACCCGCGAAACTGATCGATGACCTAGGCACATCCACCACGGATGCCAATGACCTAGTTCGGGGCATGCTGCAAGCCTCGATCACTAGGGGTTTGAATGCTGAGATGGATGCCCGCCTAGGCTACGAGTCTAGCGACAGGAGCGGCAAAGCTGCTGCTGGAACAGACAATCACCGCAACGGGTCGTATCCAAAGACCGTGGATTCTAACTACGGGCCAGTTACCGTTGATGTGCCTAGGGATCGGGCTGGCACATTCTTGCCGACTATGGTCCCTAAAGGATCTAGGCGCTTGACTGATGTCGATGACATGATCGTCAGCTTGTACGCGGGTGGGATGACAATTAGGGATATCCAACACCACATGGCAACTGCGATGCGGGTTGATAGACGATTTCTGCGGTTACTGACGCCGTCTTGGATGAGGTCATGGTCTGGCAAAACCGCCAGTTAGACGAGTTCTACCCGGTCATTTTCCTCGATGCGCTGCACATTAAAGTCCGCGACGGCGGCCGGGTAGTCAACAAGTCCGCGTACATGGCAATCGGTGTGAACCTTGACGGTATCAAACACATTTTAGGATTGTGGATCGCCAAGGAAGAAGGCGCTTCATTTTGGGCGCAGGTGTGCGCCAATCTTTCTAACCGTGGTGTCAAAGACGTCTTTATTGTCTGCTGTGACGGGCTGAAAGGCCTACCAGAAGCAGTCGAGGCAACCTGGCCGGACTCTATGGTGCAAAACCTGTATCGTGCACCTGATTCGCGCAGCGAACCGATGGGTAGCCTACGGGGATCGCCGGGACGTATCGGCCGCGTTGAAAAAGATCTACACCGCCGCAGATGAACCCACAGCTCAGGCCGCCTTAAACGAATTTGCAGCCTCCGAATGGGGAGAAAAGTATCCCCGCTCAGTCAAGGTCTGGCGGGATGCGTGGGGCCGGTTTGTCCCGTTTCTGCAGTTCCCACCAGCAGCGAGAAAAGTAATCTATACGACGAACTCCATTGAGTCGTTTAACAATGAGCTGCGGAAAGCTACCCGCAACAGGGTGCAGTTCACCAACGATGAATCAGCGCTGAAGACGCTGTGGCTGATGATCTGCAATATTGAAGACAAACGCGCTGCCAAGAGGGCGAAGCAGGGCAAACGAGTCTCAGCGACAGCCGGCAGACTCATGGAAGGAGCCAGAGTTTCCGGCTGGAAACAAGCCATCAACCACATGGCCGTGGCCTACCCCGACCGCTTCGACAAATACCTATAAACCTAGCCCTACACAAACAACTTGACACACTCCGGCCGTCTCGTGTAGAGGCACTGTCGCGGTAACACGCCCGCAATGTGTGGCGTGATACACCGAGGAGCTCACCGACTTCCTCGTAGGCGCGTTGCAGTGAGCAGCACTCCAAGCGGACCATTTCGATGATCTGATGGACCGCCTTCTCCTTAAACTCGACGGAATACTTTCTGGGCATAGTGCCTCATCCTTCCTTACCTGAGGTAGGAACTAAGCCCAAGACGCTTCAAATAGTACTAGAAACACATATAAGCAACCACTCTGGAAAGCATCCACGAGCTAAGATGGCAGCCAATCCAACTCAGATGGTTTCACCATAGAGAAGGAGCATTCACATGGCGAATGAGCGCAGCACGGATCAGTTCGTTCGAGATATTGCTGCGGGACATCGGTTTCGCGCGGCCGCGGGAACAGAGCATGAATGATGCCCCCGTCTATCCCTATGAAGCCATGGAAGGCGCTTCAAAAGGGTAGGGAGGCGGTCGAGGAAAACGAGAGTTCGTAGTCGAATCAGGCGAGTTCATCGTTGTAATCGAAGGCAAACCACGTGCTGATCATATTGTGAAAACCACCGATGTCACCGGCAAGGTGCTTATGCGGGTGGTCAGGCACCAGGAACTAGAGGATCGCCTTGGCGGCACCTCCCCTGCTTCCCTGGATAGGCTGCTGGCCTCGGGTCAACTGGCTGCAGCGCCTGGTAGCGAAGGTCCGGCAAGCGAACGCTGATAACCGCGAAGTCCCTCTTCGACTACCTTTACGACGTCGAGATCATCTTCTCGGGAAAATAGGAGTACACTCCGCACGCGACGCTCTGTATGCCGGGGACTAGGCGGCACACCACTCCAGCAGCCACGATTCGGGGGGCAGCACGCTGGGAGGGGAGAGTGTTCGTGCGTTAGATTAGCAACGGCATACGTGGTTGGCGCGGCAAAGGCTTTTAGCGCTAAGTTCGGCGCCAGCTGTTGTCTAAGTGGTGATCAGGCTTTCGATTTCCTCACGCCACTTGAGCGGCCTACTTTCATCTGAATTGTAGGCTGTCTCGAACAGCTCATAGAGGTCCGGGTAAGTCCTGTTCTTCTCTACCAACTGTTTTACCTGGCCAATGTCGATGGGAATAATTTTCAGGGGCGCGTATTCTTCATTCTTGCCCCAATAGCCAGACTGCTTACGGGACCGGAAGTCATTAGCGACGTTGACATCGATTTCCGGCGCGACAAAAACGCAGTAGTCACTATGATTACCCGTTTCAAGAACGTGGGTACCCAGGTGACGAGAAACAGGTTCCATTTCCATGCGTCGGACGTTTGTTCCATCAGCCAGTGTGGCCTCGATGAGCATGTCATGTTCGGGATAGATATCAGACTTCTCGAACTCGAAAATGATGTCTGCACCCCCACCTTGAGCATGTGTTCGCGGCATGAGGTCTGCGTCGAAGGACAGTTTCATGAAATGCAGGATGTCACCTTGCCGACCAGAGAACTCGTACCAGATAAGCGCTAGTACATACTCAAAAATGGTAGATGGAGTAGCGTCCTCGGTGACCAGTTCCTTTAGGCGCTCATCTTCACGAGCAATGAAGCAGTCCAGGAGCTCAAGAAAGACTTCCCTAGTAAAGCGATTATCCAGAAGGTCATGGAGCCGTTCATAGCGCTCATCCCGCACAACGTCCTTGGCCTGTGTCAGAGAGGATAGCTCTACGCCAAATTCGGATGAGAGCGCGGTGAGCAGCCTGGCTTCTGATATATCAAACATAGGTGAGATGTCTGCCAACGCCAGGGAGTCGTCGAGCTTTCCCGACTGTGTGAACATTTCTTCAAGCAGTTCGTCACCCACGAGTGAGAAGAACGCTGCTGGGATGGAGTCGAACGTCACCGTGCGCTCACTAAACAGCACAGTATCGGTGAGCTTGAAATATCTGCGGTTGAGGTCGAAGTAATCTGACAGATTCGCTCGGGCTTTGTACAGATGCAGGTATTCAAAAAAGACCTTCTTGAGCTGATTCTCGTCTGACACCGAGGCAAAGGGGTTATCAGGCGCCAAGGATGCAGCCCCGAATTTGTTAATCTTCGATGGATGGCAGTCCCCGAAGATTGCTTGCTTCCAGTATGAGGCAGTTTTAAGTTTCCTGATACGTTTGTATAACTCGGTCACTTCGCCTGGGGACTGATGGTTGTCTACGAAAACGCGTTTGAGCGACTGGTAAAAGGGGAAATACAGGCTGTCATATTTTCGTCTCTTGCGGTTCATCCCGACGGTCGTTAAAAGTTCTTCGTCGACGGCATGCGTCATCCACAGTTCGTATGCACGCTTGTAGTTTTCTTTGGCCATCAAGTTCTCAATGATGACATCGTCTAATGTGGCGTCCCGGTTTCGTACATCATTGAGCTTTGTTTTCACGATGTTTAATGACTGTTTATCCACGACCAGTGGGATCAGGTAAGTAAGCTCATCAAACGATATAGATCCGAACTCGTTCAAGAAATGCGCCAGTACGAAGTACGGCCGAACGTGCACACCCTCTCGAGTCTGCAGCGACGTCTTCAGCAGCTGCTTGAAGTAGATAAAGCTGTCAGCAGGGATCATGAAGTAGTTGTCATCACTGAAGGAGCCGTCTTCTACATGGTTGAGTAGTTCGTCTCCTGCAGCCGTGATTACTCGATTATTATCGGTAAAACCCAACGTAGGCAGCCCAGATGTCTTCTGGCGCGCATCTTTGGCGGGACGGGGAGCATCACCCGTTAATGCATCTTTGTCTCGTAGGTAATTGTAGAAGCGGCTCTGCAAATCATTGTTGCCAATCCACTTCCACTCTTCACCCAGCTCTACGAGGGTGCGCGAGAAGTTCCGAAGGTGCATTAGTTGTTCTTCGATGCGTAGGTTCATCTGGGCAACTCGGAAACTTGTAGTACCCAGCACCCAGCAGTAGCTCTGGAAATTTATGTTGTCGTAGATCACGGCATACCTTGTTAGTAGTTCGTTATCAAAACCTCAAGTGTAGTTGAAGAACGGTTAGTTCTGCGATAGTTCGAGTTCCGGTAACTCATGGTGAGGTTGTGCTGAGTAAAGTCAGATTTCTTGAGCCAGTCGCTAAGTATCTGATTTACGGTACCCTTTGCCGCGATCACGTTGGACAAAGCGAACCTACGGCCGGAGTTGTGGACGTCTTCAAGGAAAGCGAGAAGGTCATGCTCATGGGCCCCCGACCATCCGCCTCTCTCGTTATACGTGGCCTGTGTGATCAAGTATGGGGGATCGCAATAAAACACAGTGTCCAAAGGTGTGCCATCGATCTTGAAGTCGCGGAAATCTCCAACACTAAACGAGCAGTCCATGTCGGCAATGCGTTTATGGAAATCCAGGAGCTTGGTCCGCATCTTAGCGTTGAAGTCACGCTTCCCGACGGGAAGGTTGAAGTCCCCCTTTGCATTGAACCGCAGCTGGTTGTTGAAGCCATGAATCACTAGGACATACAGCAGTAGCGGGTCACGATGAGAAACGCTTTCTGCGTTATACGCTTCTCTGAGCCTCAGGAAAGGCTGACGGTTGACATTGGCTAAACCTGAAGAGCTATTCACGCCGTAATGCGTGTATGAGTGCCGGTAGGTGTCGCTGAATCCGTATTGGTCCTTGATGTCGTCAACGGCAGCGATGGTTTCTATAGGATCGCTGCTTGCGAGGAACTGAAGTAATTCGATGAGCTGGGGGTTGTTGTCATTAAAGACCACTCTGTCAGCGTCTGCATTGGCGCCGACCGTGCACCCTCCAGCGAAGACATCAACGAACAGGCTAGTCCAAGGGAGTAGGGGACGCAGTTGCTGCACGAGCTTGCCCTTGCCACCGATGTAATTGATGGGACTGGGGATTACAGCCCCGGCAGGTTTGGCAGATTGTTTTACCGCACATACAAACAGTCGCTCGCTGTTGTCTGCGATAGCAGATTTGCCGGTACTGAATGTCTTGTAGGGCCGCTCGAAGACCTGGACGTCGCCCTTCTCGGAGAGAATCTCCATGATTTCTTTATCAGTAATTTTCGCGTTTGAGCGTCCATTTCCCTTCGTGGCCATGTTGTTGTACGAAAACACGATGTACTTGACATCCGCTTTAGCGACAAGATCCCTGAAGGTCTCAGCAGCACGAACCGTGTTGTACTCACTCTTCAATGCTTTACGGTCCATCTTGCGGGCAACGCCGTGAACTTCGGGTTTTTCCCACCGAGCGATGTTCTCGAGCAGGTGGTAGGCGTCAGAATACTGGCGTGAGTTGTACGGGGGATCGCAGTACAGCAAGTCGCCGGAGATTTCTTCAATCAACGCGTTGGCATCGGTGTTGTAGGCCGTGTTGTTGAGCGAGAGGTCCACGGAGGGCAAGAGAACAGGGAAGATCAATGGCTTGTCGAAGAGCGCGCCTTTGCGGTATGCGTCGTAGTGCCCCACTGTGTTGGCAATTCGATCCATACCGTAAAGAATTGACGTGAGCAGGATGGAAAACTCACGTTCATTGATGAGATTCTGAGATCGCATCTCTTCTAGTAGCTCACGGGCGACTCCGATCTTGGAGCAGTCATCGGCGCTGAAGTAGGTATCAGCGAAGTTCTGCCGAACATAGTTATCTTCGCTTGTTTCAATGGTGTTAAAACACGCGATAGCGTCGATGATGACGTGAGGCCGGTAGTCTGTGGGCGAAAACCAACAGCGGCTTGTGACGTAGTTGGAGTAGAGAATATCGTTTGTGATGAGCGTCTTATCCTTGAAAGCGTTGGCCACAGCGCCAGTGCCAGAGAAGATGTCGATAACTGACTCGGCTCCTGGGCAATATTGGTCGACTGTCTCTCGTATGAATCCGGTCAGGCCATGTTTGTTGCCTAAGTAGCGACGGTTATTGATCTGTGAAACCCGAACATTATTAGCGATGAGTTCCGCCTCAAGATCCTCTAATACCTGTTCACCAAGATCACTGGCTAGCGGGCTAGCCGTGCGCTGCACTATCTCAATAAATGCTGACTCAATGGCGCGCTTATGGGAAGCTGTGGCGGTTGTCACGTTAAAGGTTCTCCGTCTCGTTGTGATACCTAGCATCCTAGATGCTAGGTATCACAACGAGCAACCCTGCTTGCGCGTCATGGACGCTCTAAAGCGACAACGGCCCAAAATTGAAGCGTCCTGGGTTTAGTTCCGCCCCATCAACCACCCCACCACTCCCCCAAACCCCAGGCGCGTACCCTGGGTGCCATGAGTGAATTCTTCCCAGTCGAAACGTTTAGCAAGCGCCTCGCCACCGTCCGCGATATCGCCGCGCAAGCCGGCCCGGACGGCGTCATCGCCACGCCCGGCCCCGACATGGAGTACCTGATCTCGTCGAAGATCAGCACCCACGAGCGGTTCACGGCTCTGGTTCTTACTAAGGACGCCACCCGCATCATCGTCCCCGGCGTGGATGTCGCTGACTTGAAGAAGTCCGTCGCCGGCAAGCTCGGCATCGAGATCATCGGGTGGAACGACGGCGAAGATCCCTACGGCCATATCTCTGAAGGTTCCTACGCCGTCAGCGCGGCCATGACCGCTGACCATCTGCTGGAGCTGCAGTCTCGCGGAATCTCCACCGTCAATGCCACCCAGGTACTCGCCCAGGCATTCATCCGCAAGGACGACGAGGAGCTTGCCGAGCTGCGCCGGGCAAGTGCCGCCATCGACGAAGTCCACCGCCAGGTCCCGAACCTGCTTCGCGCAGGCGTGACTGAGAACGACGTTGCGAAGCAGCTGGAACGCCTCATCCTCGAAGAGCACGAGGTGGTGGACTTCATCATCGTCGGCTCCGGCCCGCACGGCGCCGACCCGCACCACGACCATTCCGATCGCGTCATCGAAGATGGCGACGTGGTGGTTGTCGACATCGGCGGCACCCTGGCCAGCGGCTACCACTCCGACTGCACCCGCACCTATGTCGTCGGCGAGCCTACCGACGAGCAGCAGCAGATTTATGACGTCCTGCAGCGTGCTCAGGAGGCCGGGCTGGAGTTCGCCAAGCCGGGTGTGACGGCAGGCGAAGTGGACAAGGTTGTCCGCGACATTATCGACGAGGCCGGCTACGGCGAGTACTACATTCACCGCACGGGCCACGGCATTGGACTGTCCTGCCATGAGGAGCCCTTCATCATCGCCGGCAACGACTTTGTGATTGAAGAGGGCATGGCCTTCTCCATCGAACCCGGCATCTACATCCCCGGTAAGTGGGGCGCACGCATCGAAGACATTGTGATTGTGGCGTCCAAAAACGTAGAGCCCATCAACAAAACACCCCACGAGCTAGTGCGCGTGGGGTGAAAGGGGGGGAAACCTAGTTGGAAGTTAGTGGACGTCCACGAACTTCTTAACGATCCACTTCCGTGCTAGGAAGATGAGCGCGCCGAGGGCAATCATGACCGCGAACATCGCGAGGAAGTAGGTGCGCTCCGCGGAGGCGTCGTCCGGGTTGTAGAAGCCCGCCAGGCTGCCCGAAAGAGCAGTACCCAGGCTGATAGATAGCAGCCACAGGCCGAACATGCGGGTGGGGAACGCCTTCGGAGCCAAGCGGGTGGCCATGGAGTTACCCACGGGGCTCAACATCAGCTCGCCCATAGTGAACAGGAATAGAATCAGCACCATGGCCCACATCGGGGTGGAGTTAGCTCCGCCACCGGCAAACGGCAGGAACAGCAGCAGTGCTCCACCGATCACAACCAGTGCCATAGAGAACTTCACTGCGTAGGAAGGCTGCTTGTCCCCCAGCTTCGTCCACAAAGCGCCAAACACGGCGGCGAACAAAATAATGAACAGCGGGTTGATGGACTGCACCATGCCCGGAGGAACCTCGATGCCGAACAAGTTGCGGTTTAGGCGCTCGTCGGAGTACAGCGCAATCACGGTGAACTGCTGCTGGAACAGCGACCAGAACGCTACGGATGCCACGAACATGGGGACGAAGCCAACAAGGCGGGAGCGTTCAATATCCGTGGTCAGAGGGGAACGGTACATCTGAATCCACAGGACAATGGCGATAACGGCGGCGAGTAGAGCCGCAATGTTGGACAGCTGCGCTACCTTCAGCACGCCCGTGACGAACAGAAGAACGAAAGCAGCCACCGCTACAACAGCACCGAGGAAGACCGGGAGGTACTTCTTGTGCGGCAGCGGGTTCACAACATCGTGGCCCGCATCGCGGATGGTCTGCTTTCGCAGAGCGGTGTACTGGATCAAGCCGATGGCCATCATCACGGCGGCGGCACCAAAGCCCCAGTGGAAGCCCTTCCAGCCCCACAGCGCGTTGGTGATCAGCGGGCCGAGCAGGCTACCGATGTTCACACCCATGTAGTAGATAGAGAAGCCACCGTCGCGCCGGGGATCATCGTGCGAGTACAGAGAACCGAGGACCACCTGGGAGGTCGTCTTAAGAGCACCGGAGCCAACGGCGATGAACACCAAGCCGAGAGTCACGCCGACATAGCCCGGCAGTAGCGCCAGGCTGATATGGCCCAGCATCACGAGCACTGCGGAGTAGAACAGAGTGCGCTCCGCGGACAGGATGCGGTCGGCCACCCAGGCGCCCGCCACGCCGGTCAGGTACACCAGGCCACCGTAGGCACCGACGATGGAAAGCGCGGTGGACTGTTCCATCCCCAGGCCACCGTCAGCGACGGTGTAGTACAGGTAGTACGCCAGCAGGGCCTGGAGGCCGTAGAAGCTGAAGCGCTCCCACATCTCCACGCCGGACAGGTTGGCTAGGCCGAAGGGGTGGCCGAAGAACGTCCGTTCGTTCTGGTGCGCGCTAGAAGAATGCGCGGTTGCTGTGGAGGCTCCGTTTGGTGTGGGGGAATCCTCCGTGTTCGATTGAGAGGTCATTCGTTAATTCCATCACACACACTGCGGTTTAACGAAGCCATCGGCAAAAAATTTGGGGATTGGTCGCCCTGCCCTTGGCTTAATTCCGCTTTCTCATTCGAAGCACGTAATCATCAAACCAGCGGTTTTCAGGGCAAGGCTTTGAGATAATCAGGTTCATGAACCTCACGACACACACCCCACGCACCTCCCGCCGGTTCGCCGCTCTTTTATTTACGGCGCTGCTCCCCTTCGCTCTAGTGTCGTGTTCAAACGACAGTGGCGACGCACCGGTGACCGTCGCGGAAGATACCACCGCTTCGAGCGCTGCCTCGGATTCCAACGAGCAGGAAGGCCAGGAATCTACCGAATCCACGGGTCAGCCAAGCGAAACCAAGAAGAAGCCCAATCCCACTCTCGGTTCCTCGGCGCCTAAGCAGCCTTCCGAAGAAACACCTCCGACAGCATCGAAGCCGCCGAAGCAGGCGAAGGGCAAATGCCACTGGACCAAGATAGAAAACGCGGTCTCCAAGCCCGGCCGCAACGTTGTCTCTATGTATTGCGACGGTTTCTGGGCCTACGTTGGCACATACCAAACCGATGCCACCTGGATTGAACGCTTCAACGGCAGGGAGTGGGAAGAGGTTGCGCCCGACAGTGAGTACACCTCCGGAATGAGCGGTAGATGTTACACAGCGGATTACTTGCGCGGATTGGGGGCACCCGAAGGTCTGATCGAGGTTGGTGCTACCTGCGAGCTATAAGGCGTAAACAAAAAAGCACGACTCGAAAGCCGTGCTGAAAAAATTTTGTACCCCGTACGGGATTTGAACCCGTGTTACCGGCGTGAGAGGCCGGCGTCCTAGGCCGCTAGACGAACGGGGCGCGTGCGCCGCAGGTCGGCGCGCGTGCTTTCTGTAAGCAGCAGAGAGAACTCTACACAACGCAGCGCCAATCCACCTAATCCCTGCTCGTACCTGCTAGTTTGTGGTTGATGCACTCTTCAACCACGCCTTCGAACTCCCCTGCCCGTGCGCTCGGCGATGCCCGACGCGCGAATGCGGAGGGCGCAGAGGATACTGGGGGCACGAGTGGCGTCATTAAGAAGGTGCGGGACAACAAGCACACCCCGCGGCGCATCGTCGGCCCCGATGGTGGCGCGGGCGTCATGGCGCTCAGTCGCGAGGAGTACCGCACACGGGTAACGCGCAAGAACTGGCTGGTCACGCCTCGTGCGTGGCCGCTCATCCTCAAGCGCCTGTACTACGAGTACTTCTTCCGCGCGATGATGGATCGGGGCGCCGTATTGAGCTTCTTTACCCTGCTCACCGCTATTCCAACCCTCACTGCGTTCTACTCCATCACCACCCTGGTGCTGGACCAAAACCGCAGTCAGGTCACCGACATCACGGACGAATTCATCGAGGAGAACATCCCCGAGACTTTTGCCGACAATGCGCGCACTATCGTGGACGTGATCATCGGCTCCACCCAACAATCCGTCGTCACACTGACGGCGAGTGTGATCATCGCACTGTTTTCGTCCTCTGCCTACATCCGCGCGTTCTCCCGCAGCGCCAACGGCCTGTACGGGCGGCTGGAAGGTCGCAGCATCGTGCGCACGTGGCTGGTCATGTGGGGGCTGACGTTCCTACTAGTCGTGGGGCTCGTGCTCGTCGCTGTAGCCTTTTTCTTCCGCGGTGACCTATTGACGCCCCTTTTCGACCGCTTCGCCGAACCCCTGCACCTGCAGTGGCTAGAGCGTTTCATTATCCAAGACTTCCTGCCGGTGTGGGGTTACCTGCGGTGGCCGGTGATTGCGGTGCTGTCGACCTTCCTGATCGCCGCGCTGTATCACGTGGCACCGAACGTTTCCTACGGGCGGTTTCGGTGGCTGACAGTCGGCTCGATATTTGCCTTCGCCGGGATAATCCTGGTGGCGCTGGCGGTGAAGCTGTACCTTAACAACTTCCTGCATCTCGGCATGTACGGTGCGCTCGGTGGTCTGATTGTCGGTTTTGTGGGACTGGTAGCAGCCAACACCCTGCTGCTAATGGGGTTGAAGCTGGATGCGGAGATCACGCGCGCCCGCGAGCTGCAGGCTGGCTTGGATTCCAGCGTGTTTATCCAGGTGCCGCCGACATCGGACGACGCGGTGGATGGGTTCAACCGGCTACAGGACTCGCTTCGGCAAGATGCGCAGAGGTTCCTGGAGCGCTAGTCCCCCCTGCCCTATTCCCGACCAGCAAGTTCCCAACCGGCACCATAGAATCAGTACCTATGAGCCACGAACTAAACTCCACCACCATCGGCGGCCACGTCCGCGCCGCCGCCGGTACCAGCCCCGAGCACGCTTCCACCCGTAAATTCTGGACGGGCCTGTCACGCAACATCCAGGAGCGCATTGCCGACGATTGGGAGCACACCCGTTCTACCTATGCCGCAACCCGCCAGCAGCACTACTTCTCCGCCGAGTTCCTGATGGGTCGCGCGCTGCTGAATAACCTCACCAACCTCGGTCTCGTCGAGGAAGCACAGGCCGCCACCCGAGAACTGGGCCACGAGCTGACCGATGTGCTGGAGGTCGAAAACGATGCCGCCCTGGGCAACGGTGGTCTGGGGCGCCTAGCCGCCTGCTTTTTGGATTCCGCCGTCACCCAGGATTACCCCGTCACCGGCTACGGCCTGCTGTACCGCTACGGCCTGTTCCGCCAGACCTTCGACAACGGCTTCCAGGTGGAGCGCCCGGACCCGTGGCGCGAGGAAGAATACCCCTTCACCATCCGCCGTGCCTCCGATCAACTGGTCGTGCACTTCGATGATATGAAGGTCCGCGCGATCCCCTACGACATGCCCATCACCGGCTACGGCACTCGCAACGTCGGTACCCTGCGCCTGTGGAAGTCTGAGCCGTGGGAGGAGTTCGACTACGACGCTTTCAACTCTCAGCGCTTCACCGAGGCCATCATCGAGCGCGAACGCGTCAGCGATATCTGCCGCGTGCTCTACCCGAACGACACGACGTATGAGGGCAAGAAGCTGCGCGTGCGCCAGCAGTACTTCTTCACCTCCGCCTCCTTGCAGGCGATGGTGCGCACCCACCTGGCGCAGCATGGAAACCTGAAGAACTTCGCCGAGTTCCACTCCGTGCAGCTGAACGATACCCACCCGGTGCTGGCCATTCCGGAGCTCATGCGCCTACTGATGGACGAGCACGGCATGGGCTGGGAAGATGCCTGGGAGATCGTCTCCAACACCTTCGCCTACACCAACCACACCGTCCTCACCGAAGCCCTGGAGCAGTGGGATCAGCAGATCTTCCAGCAGCTATTCTGGCGTGTCTGGGAGATCATCGCCGAGATCGACCGTCGCTTCCGTATCGAGCGTTCGGCGGAGGGCATTGATGGCGTCACCATCCAAAGAATGGCCCCGATCCAACACGGTGTGGTGCACATGGCGTGGATCGCCTGCTACGCCGCGTACTCCATCAACGGCGTGGCCGCGCTGCATACGGAGATCATCAAGCGCGAAACCCTCGGCGATTGGTACGCGCTGTGGCCGGAAAAGTTCAACAACAAGACCAACGGTGTTACGCCACGCCGCTGGCTGCGGATGATTAACCCTCGCCTGTCTGCGCTGCTTACTCGACTTTCGGGTAGCGACGCCTGGGTCACCGACCTCGACAAGCTCAAGGAACTGCGCAGCTACTCCTCCGACCCGGCGGTCATGCAGGAGCTCCGTGAGATCAAGGCCGCCAACAAGCGCGACTTCGCCGAGTGGATCGCCGAGCGCCAAGGTGTGGTCATCGACCCGGATTCCATCTTCGACGTACAGATCAAGCGCCTGCACGAGTACAAGCGCCAACTGCTGAACGCCCTGTACGTGCTGGACCTGTACTTCCGCATCAAGGAGGATCACCAGCGCGACTTGCCGCCGCGCACCGTCATCTTCGGCGCGAAGGCCGCGCCGGGTTACACGCGGGCGAAGGCGATCATCAAGCTCATCAACGCGATCGCGGATCTTGTGAACAATGATCCGGTGGTCTCCCCGCTGCTGAAGGTCGTGTTCGTGGAGAACTACAACGTCTCCCCCGCCGAGCACATCTTGCCGGCCTCCGACGTCTCGGAGCAGATTTCTACGGCGGGTAAGGAGGCCTCTGGCACCTCCAACATGAAGTTCATGATGAACGGTGCGCTGACGCTGGGCACCATGGACGGTGCGAACGTGGAGATCGTGGACTCTGTTGGCGAACAAAACGCCTACATCTTCGGCGCCCGCGAAGAGGAGTTGCCGAGCCTGCGCGCGGATTACAAGCCCTATGAGCTCTACGAGTCCGTGCCGGGGCTGAAGCGCACCCTCGATGCGCTGGATAACGGCACCCTGCACGATGACTACACGGGCTGGTTCTACGACCTAAAGCAGTCGCTGATCCACGGCTATGGCGAGGGCGCATCCGATACCTACTACGTGCTGGGCGACTTCGCGGACTACCGCGACGTACGCGACCGCATGGCTGCTGACTACGCTGCGAACCCGCAGGGCTGGGCGCAGAAGGCGTGGGTGAACATCTGCGAGTCTGGTCGATTCTCCTCTGACCGGACGATCCGCGACTACGCCACTGAGGTCTGGAAGCTGCAGCCAACGCCAATCGCTGGCGAATAATCCCCCGCCTGCACCGGCGCAGGTCGGGGCGTCAAAAGGCGGTGTTAAGGAGGGGCGTTAAGAAAGCGTAAAGAGTCATAAGCATGGGGTGACAACGGTGTTGTTATATTCCCATGCTTTTTGACTTTGTAATGGTTGCAGTAACCTGCGCGCTATTCGGCGCAATGGGTGCCGCCTTGAAGGCGGTGGATAAGCTATGAGCTGGGAACTGATCGTCGGTGGGGTCCTGGGGATCCTTGCCATCATCTACCTTTTGGTTGCCCTGTTGAACCCGGAGAAGTTCTCATGAGTGGCAGCATCACAGGGTGGATCCCTGTCATCACGGTCATTATTGCCCTCGCAGCGTTCTACGTGCCGCTGGGCAACTACATGGCCACCACGTTCACTGCTAAGAAGCACAATAGCTTCGAGCGTGGCTTCTACCGACTCATCGGTGTAAACCCCGACGGCCAGCAGAAGTGGACTCGCTACTGTGCAAGCCTGCTGGCGTTCTCCGCTATCAGCGTCGTGTTCGTCTACCTGTTGCAGCGCGTGCAGCAGTGGCTTCCCCTGAACCACGGTAAGGAACCCGTGCACTGGGACCAGGCGTGGAACACCGCTGTTTCCTTCACGACTAACACCAACTGGCAGTCTTACTCCGGTGAGGAAGCCATGACCATCCTCACCCAGATGGCTGGCCTGGCTGTACAGAACTTCGTTTCCGCCGCGGTGGGCATTACCGTGGCCATCGCACTGATCCGTGGCCTGGCCAACCGCATGGGCAACGGCCAGATCGGCAACTTCTGGGTGGATCTGACCCGTGCTGTGTTCCGCATCCTGCTGCCGATGGCAATCATCGGTGCGATCCTGCTGATCTCCCAGGGTGCGATCCAAAACTTCCACGCCCCGACCACCGTCGAGACGATTACGGGTGGCCAGCAGACCATCCCGGGCGGTGCAGTGGCATCGCAGGAGGTCATTAAGGAGCTGGGCACCAACGGTGGTGGCTACTTCAACGCCAACTCCGCCCACCCGTTCGAGAACCCGAATGCATGGACCAACATGCTGGAGATCTTCCTCATCCTGGTGATCCCGGTCAGCCTGACCCGCACCTTCGGCAAGATGGTGGGCGATACCCGCCAGGGCTGGGCCGTTCTGGCAGCCATGGCTGTGCTGTACTTCTCCTCCCTGGCAGTAGTTATGTCCAGCGAGACCTCCCTGGCCGCATTCCAGGGTGGCGGTATGGAGGGTAAGGAGTACCGCCTGGGCGTGCTGCCTTCCTCCTTCTTCGCGGTCACCACCACGATGACGTCCACAGGCGCTGTGGACTCCTTCCACTCGAGTTACCACCCACTCGCGGGCGGCATGCTGATCCTGGACATGATGCTGGGCGAGATCTCCCCCGGCGGCGTGGGCACCGGCCTCTACGGCATGCTCATGATCGCCCTGCTCAGCGTGTTCGTCGCCGGCCTGATGGTCGGCCGTACCCCGGAGTATCTGGGCAAGCGCATCGGCGTTTCCGAGATCACCAAGGTGAGCCTGTACATCCTGGTTATGCCAACGTTGGTGCTGGCAGGCGTGGGTATTTCCGCCATGCTGCCGGACACCCGCGAATCGGTTTCTGCCGATGGACCGCACGGCTTTAGCGACATTGTGTACGCCTACACATCGGCCTCCAACAACAACGGTTCCGCATTCGCCGGCTTCGGTGCCGATACCCCGTGGTTCAACATCACCCTGGGTCTGTGCATGTTGCTGGGACGCTTCCTGCCGATCGTGATGGCTCTGGCCTTGGCAGGAGACTTCGCTAAGCAAAAGCCGGCTGCTGAAAACGCCGGTACCCTACCCACCCACCGCCCGCAGTTCGTGGGAGTGATGGTCGGCATCGCCATCATCGTTGGTGCCCTGACCTTCCTGCCCACCCTGGTTCTCGGCCCGTTGACGGAGGCCCTGTCATGACAACCCTCAATGCCCCTTCCCGCTCCACCGCGAAGCGTGCCTCGGCTCCAGCCAAGCACAACAAGAAGAACGAAGGTGCGTTCTCCGCAGCCCAGCTAAAGCAGGCTCTGCCGCTGGCGCTGAAGAAGATGGACCCGCGCCTGCTGTACAAGACACCAGTGATGTTCCTGGTAGAAGTCGGCGCGCTTTTCACCCTCATTTTGGCGATCGCGCACCCCTCACTGTTTACCTGGTCAATCACAGTGTGGCTGTGGCTGACCGTGTTGTTCGCCACCCTCGCCGAAGCCGTTGCCGAAGGCCGCGGTAAGGCACAGGCGGACGCCCTTCGTTCCACTCGCACCCAATCCAATGCGCTCAAGTTCGGCGGCTCCGACGTCAACGACCCCCATCTGGTTCGCGCACTCGAGGACTCCGGCGCAGGCATTAAAGACGTCAGCGAGGAAGTCTCCAGCGAGTCCCTCTTGCCAGGCGATATTGTTCTGGTGAGCGCAGGTAACGTGATCCCTGCCGACGGCGACGTCATTATGGGCGCCGCCAGCGTCGACGAGTCCGCTGTTACCGGCGAATCCGCACCCGTTATCCGTGAATCCGGCGGTGACCGCTCCGCCGTGACCGGTGGTACCCGCGTGCTCTCCGATGCCATCGCTATCCGCGTCACCAGCAAGCCGGGCGAGTCCTTTATGGATCGCATGATCGGCCTCGTCGAAGGCGCAGAGCGCAAGAAGACTCCGAACGAACTGGCTCTGGGCACACTGCTGATCGTGCTGACCATCATCTTCATGATCGTGGTTCTGGCGCTTGCTCCTATGGCTGCTTTCAACGGCGCGGAACAGTCCCCGGTGGTGCTGGTTGCCCTGCTTGTCTGCCTCATCCCCACCACCATCGGTGCGCTGCTATCCGCCATCGGCATCGCAGGTATGGACCGCCTGGTGCAGCACAATGTGCTGGCCATGTCCGGCCGAGCCGTCGAGGCAGCCGGTGACGTTGCCACCCTGCTGCTGGATAAGACCGGCACCATCACCATCGGTGACCGCCAAGCCAGCGAGTTCGTGGCCATGGAAGGCATCGACCAGAAAGAGCTCGTCTACGCCTGCCAGTTGTCCTCGCTGGCCGACGAAACTCCAGAAGGCCGCTCCATCGTGCAGCTCGCCGAGAAGCAATCTGGATTTGTCATTCCCGAAGAAACCTTCCGCGAGGCCGAGTTCATCCCCTTCACCGCTCAGACCCGCATGAGTGGTATTCAGCTACCCGCTGGCGCTGGAGAGCACACAGAATGGTCCGCCCGCAGCAATGCCACGAGCCGCAAGATCGTTAAGGGTGCTGCGTCCGAGGTTGCCAAGCTCGTCACCAACCTGGGCGGTGACGTCCCGCCTTCCATCACCGACGTCGTCAACAACATCTCCAACAGTGGTGGCACCGCGCTGGTTGTCGCCGAAATCGCCCTAGGTTCCCAGGGCGAGGATCTCACCGGCCGAGTTTTGGGCGTCATTCACCTGAAAGACGTAGTAAAGCCCGGCATGACCGAGCGCTTCGAGCAGCTACGCAAGATGGGCATTCGCACCGTCATGGTCACCGGCGATAATGCGCTGACCGCGAAGGCCATCGCTGCCGAGGCCGGTGTGGACGACGTGCTGGCGGAAGCCACCCCGGAGCAGAAACTAGAGCTGATCCGCAAGGAACAAGCTAAAGGTCGCCTAGTAGCTATGACCGGCGACGGCACTAACGACGCTCCTGCCCTGGCTCAAGCCGACGTGGGCGTGGCCATGAACACCGGCACCACCGCTGCCAAGGAGGCCGGCAACATGGTGGACCTGGATTCCGACCCGACGAAACTGATCGACGTGGTGGCCATCGGCAAGCAGCTGCTGATTACCCGTGGTGCGCTGACCACCTTCAGTATCGCCAACGATATTGCGAAATACTTCGCCATTATCCCGGCGATGTTTGTCGTTGCCTTCCCAGGCCTGTCCGCGCTGAACATCATGCGTCTACACTCCCCCGAGTCCGCGATCCTGTCCGCCGTGATCTTCAACGCGCTGGTGATTATCGCGCTGATCCCGCTGGCCTTGAAGGGCGTGAAGTATCGCGCGGGTTCCGCAGCCTCCCTGCTCTCGCGAAACCTGACCATCTTCGGCCTCGGTGGTGTGATCGTGCCGTTCATCGGCATCAAGATCATCGACCTGATTATCTCCGGAGTCTTCGGACTCTAACCCTGCGGGTCTGCTCTTGCCGACCCCTTTTGAAAGGAAACACAGTAATCCCATGGCACGCGCAACATCTGGCAATGGCCTGCGTCTGGCCTCTACAACAGTGCGCATCTTCTTCCTGCTCACGCTGATCCTGGGCATCGTTTACCCTGCGTTCATGGTGGGTGTGGGACGGATTATGCCCGCCAAGGCGGACGGTTCGATGATCACCAATGCGTCAGGCCAGCCCGCCGGTTCCACCCTTATCGCTCAGGAAGTCACCAAGCCGGGCTTCTTCTTCCCGCGCCCTTCTGCTGCGGGAGACAATGGTTATGACGCCATGGCGTCCTCCGCGTCCAACCTCTCCCCCTATAGCAAGGAGTACCAGGAGGCTATCGCTGAAAAGCGCGACGAAATCGCCCAGCGCGAAGGAGTCTCGCCTGAGGAGGTTCCGGTGGACGCCGTGACCTCTTCCGGTTCTGGCCTCGATCCGCACATCTCCACTGCCTACGCCAAGCTACAGACTCCGCGCGTAGCGAAGGAACGCGGCCTGGACCAGCAGAAGGTAGAACAGCTTGTCAATGACGCTACCGAGGGCAACTACACCGGAAGCGCCGACGGAGCACCGGTTAATGTGGTGAAGCTCAACAAGGCACTCAGCGAGCAGTAGTGCTGGGAAAAGTCCCAGCGTGGTCTGCCTGGCGGTGTAAAAAGTAATTAACGCTGGGAGACGTGGCGTCAGCCACATATGCACCGCGAACAGGGTGCAGCAAGAAAGCAAGGAGCACAAGCAACGATGACAAAGCGTGGCACGCTGAAGGTCTACCTCGGCTTCGCCCCTGGCGTGGGCAAGACGTGTGCCATGCTCAACGAAGCGCACGACCTGTATGACCGTGGGCGCGACGTACTGGTTGGCATCGTGGAGGACCACGGGCGCGAACGTACCCGTAAGCTCACTGAGGGACTGCCGACGTTGCCCCGCAAAACGGTTCCGCACCGGGGTGGCAATTACTCGGAACTGGACCTTGAAGCGGCGCTGGAAGCGCACCCGGAGATCATCCTTGTCGACGAGCTGGCACACACCGTGGTGGGTGAGCAAGCCGCGGACAGTAGTCGCACTGCCGAAACAGCAAAGCGCTGGCACGATGTGTACGCGCTGCTGGATGCCGGCATCGACGTCATCTCCACCATGAACATCCAGCATCTGGAGTCGCTCAACGACGTGGTCTCTGCCGTCACCGGTACACGCCAGCTTGAGACGGTGCCGGATCAGGTGCTTCGTGACGCCGACGAGATCGAGCTGGTGGACCTCTCCCCCGACGCGCTGCGTATCCGCCTCGCCCGCGGTGAGGTCTACCGCCAACAGCAGGCGGAAACTGCGCTGAATAACTACTTCCGGGTCGGCAACCTCACGGCGCTCCGCGAACTGAGTCTGCTGTGGCTGGCGGACAAGGTCGATGAGGGACTGGAAAAGTACCGCGAAGACAAGAAGATCAAGGAAAACTGGCCCACTCGCGAGCGCGTGGTGGTGGCTGTACAGGGCGATGAGGTTTCCGAGGCGCTGATCCGCCGCGGGGCACGCATCACCGGGCGCGTGGCAGGTCGTGAAATGCTGGTGGTTTATGTCTCCGGCGCAGACGAAGCGCTCGGGGCTGATCTGCCCCAGCGGCTGCGGCGGTTGCAGGAGCTTACCGAATCCCTCGACGGCCAGTGGCGGGTGATTGAGGGTGATGACGTGGCGGATACGCTGCTGGAGTTCGCCCGCACGGTCAATGCCTCGCAGTTGGTGATTGGCCTGGGCACGCGGATGAGTCGCCTGTTCAGCTCGACCAGCCACAAGATCATCGACGGTTCTGGGCGTATCGATGTGCATATCGTGTCCACGTCCAGCGCGTCTACTAAGTCTGCCGATACCAAAAAACCCAGGCCCTTTAGCCTGTCGCGGGCGCGCAAGTCGGGTCTGGATACCTCGAAGCAGCTCAGCCCGGCGCGCCGATTACTCGGTTGGCTGTTAGCGATAGCAGGGCCTGTGCTGCTGACTTTCGCCATGCTGCCCTTCGACCGCGAAGACGGTGCCTTGGGGTCCATCCTGCTGGGCTACCTGACCATTGCGGTGTTCGCCGCTCTGGCTGGCGGGTTCGGTCCGGCGATCGTGGCGGTGATCATCGGCTCGGTGATGGCTAACTGGTTCTTTACCCACCCCTTCCACACGCTCACTGTCACGGAACCTGCCAACGTGGTGCAGATTATCCTGTTCTTTGTGATCTCCGCGGCTGTGGCCGTGGTGGTGGATATTGCGGAAAGGCGGCGCGCCATCGCCAATCGGCGCCTGGGGCAGGCCGTGGTGCTCTCCGATTTGGCCCGCGGTGCTCTGGACGAGGGCGACGATATCCGCAGCCTGCTGGAGCGCCTGCGCGAGACCTTTAATCTGCGCCGCGTGGATCTGCAGCAATATTCGAAGGAACGCAAGAAGTGGTTCACGATGGAGACCACCGACCCCGGTGGTATCGGTGAACCGTGGAATAGCAAGAAGGCTCCGGCTCACGTGGGAGCGGGCGATGGCATGCGCTTCGTGCTCGGTGGCCGTGATCTCTCCCCTGCCGAAAGTGCGATGATTGAGGCGCACGGCGCCCGTATCACCGCCATCATTGACCGTGAGCAGATCGACGCAATGCGCCGAGCCACCGCCGCTTTGGAGGCCGGCAACCGGGTTGGCACCGCGCTGCTTACGGCCGTCTCACACGACCTGCGCACTCCGCTGGCCGGTATCAAAGCCGCGGTCAGTGCTCTGAACATGGATGACATGCAGCTGGATAATGATTCCCGCGCTCTACTGCTGGACACCATCGAGACCAGTACCGACCGATTGGAAACCGTCATCGGCAACCTGCTGGATATGAGCCGTGTGAACTCCAATACCGTCGCCGTGCACAATTCCCCGGTGCTCTACACCAATGTGGTCGAGGCCATCCGCGCCGAACTGCCGGAGGCCACGCAGCACATCGACTCTTTTATCGACGCCTCAGTCCCGCCGGTTTTGGGCGATGCAGGTTTGGTGCAGCGCATCATTGCAAACATTGTGATTAATGCCCGCACCTACGCTCCCCACTCTCGCATTGAACTGCGCGCTGAGGAGATCGCTGGCGCTGGTGGCACCGCTGGAACCGGTGGCTCTGGTGGCACAGTGCAGTTGGCCATTATCGACCACGGTCCAGGATTCCCCTCGGAACACTTAAACGACATTTTCACCCCCTTCCAGCGCCTCGGCGATCAAACTGCCAACACCAATGGCCTTGGGCTTGGCCTGGCAGTTGCGCGCGGGTTTGCCGAAGCCATGAACGGAACACTTGAAGCCCAAGAAACCCCAGGTGGAGGCGCCACACTGGTTCTATCCCTGCCGAAGGCGACGGGAGCCCTGGAGGACGGGGAGGCGCCTGGCGTCACAAAGAAAGAAGAAGGAGAACAGCTAGCCCCATGAGCGGCGAGAAAATTTTGATGGTAGAAGACGACGTCGCCCTGGCAAACGCAGTGCTCGTCACCCTGCGGGCGCGTGGCTACGACGTACAGGTAGCCACGACCGCGACGGCGGCGATTCAAAAGGCCTCGAAGTGGCACCCGCAGGCAGTGCTGCTAGACCTCGGGTTGCCGGACCTGAGTGGCCTGGAGGTACTGCGCTCGCTGCGGAATTGGACGGATATTCCGGTGCTGGTGGTCTCCGCGCGCCACGACGAATCGGGCAAGATCAACGCGCTCGACGAGGGCGCGGACGACTACGTGACCAAACCTTTTTCCGTCGGCGAGTTGCTGGCACGCCTGCGGGCGGCGTTGCGCAGGGCGCCCGGCGAGAGCATCCCCGAGGAGCCGGTGGTTGAAACCTCCGACGGGCGGGTGAAGTTTGATCTGCCTGAAAAGCGCGTCACAGTGGACGGTGAGGATGTGCACCTCACCCCGCGCGAATGGGGCATTGCCGAACACATGATCCGTCGCCGCGGGACGTTGGTTACGAAGGTGGAGTTGCTGCAGGCCGTGTGGGGTCAGGCGTACAAGAAAGAGACGAACTATCTACGGGTTTACATTTCCCAGCTGCGGCAGAAGTTGGAGGCCGACCCGGCGAACCCGCAGTACTTTACGACCGAGACCGGAATCGGCTACCGCTTGGTGCTGTGAGTTCACCTGAACGCCATGTTGTCTTAAACCCGCGGTAAAAACTGCGTGGAAAAATCTGTTCGGTTATTCGTAATTTATAAGAACAGATAGGTGTTAGGCACTCCATGCAACTTAACAGCGTTAAATCCAACGGCAGGAAGTCTTTTAACTCGGCTAGTAAGCGAAAGATTGCAGGTATCTCGCTGGCTCTGGCGGTAGTTCCCTTAAGTGCGGTTCCCGCAGCTAACGCGACGGTCGGCTCGCAGACCGTGGTCGGCTCTACCCTGGGATCCTCCAGCTTCGGCTCCTCGGCTGGATCTTCTGCGGGGTCTATTGTCGGCTCATCCCTACCTGGTTCTTCTCTTCCTGGCTCCTCCCTGCCTGGCTCTTCCCTGCCTGGCTCTTCTCAGCCCGGAACCCCGGGGGCCGCTTCCACATTTGAGCGCACCGCGACTTTCCCTGTGTACGAAAACCGCCCTGACGGCGAAGACAAGTCCACACCGACCGTTGCCGAGATCTCCACTGTGTCGAAGGACGGCAAAACGCTGATCCACACCGACGCGCTGGCGCAGCGCATCGGATTCATTGACATCAGCAACCCGAACGCTCCACAGGGTCTCGGCACCCTGGACCTCAAGGCGCAAGGCCATGCCAAGGACGAGCCGACCTCCGTAGCTGTGTATGGCGACTACCTTCTGGTGGTCATCGATGAGACGGGAGGCGACTTCGCCAATCCGAAGGGACGCGTAGACATCGTGCGAGTCTCCGACCGCACCCGTGTTTCCTCCATCGATTTGAAGGGACAGCCTGACTCCATCGCTATCTCCCCCGCTGGCGCACCCGGCAAACCCAAGGCTGCTATTGCCATGGAGAACCAGCGCAATGAAGAGCTCAATGACGGCAACCTGCCGCAGCTTCCTACTGGCTTTGTGCAGACCATTGATCTTTCTGGCGAGCCAAAGGATTGGAAGGCCACCCCGATCCGGTTCGAGGACGAAAGTGGCCAGCTGCTGGACATCGTGAAGAAGGCCGGGCTGGATACCCCGGAGGATCTGGAACCGGAGTACGTCAGCATCAACGGCAAGAACCAGCTAGCCGTCACATTGCAAGAAAACAACGGTGTGGCCATCATCGACCTTCAGACCAACCGCATCACTAACGTGTTCAGCGCGGGCAGCGCCGAGGTTAAGGGCGTGGACACGCAGTCCGACAAGATCATCAACCCCACCGATTCCCTGCCAGAGACTCCGCGCGAGCCGGATGCCATCTCGTGGATCGACGATAACCACGTGGCCACGGCCAACGAGGGCGATTGGAAGGGCGGCACCCGCGGCTGGACCGTCTTCGACACGAACGGCAAGATCACCTGGGATGCCGGAAACTCCGTGGAGAACCTGGCCATCCGCCACGGCCTGCACAACAACAAGCGCGCCAAGAAGAAGGGCGTGGAGATCGAAGGTATCGCCACGGCCAAGATGAATGGCACCACTTATGCGTTCGTCGGCTCCGAACGCTCCAACTTCGTTACCGTGTACAACGTCAACGATCCGGCGAACCCGCAGTTTGTGCAGATGCTGTTCACCACCAACGGTCCCGAGGGCATCCTGCCAATCCCGGAGCGCAACATGCTCGCTGTATCCAGTGAGGTGGACGAGCCGGAAAACGGTGTGCGCAGCGCAGTGACGCTGTACCGCTTGGGTGGCAAGGAATCTCAGCCCTCCATTGTGTCCGCCGATGAAGGCGACGCGCCGATCGGCTGGGGTGCGCTGGGTGCTCTGGCCGCCGATCCGGAGGACGCCAACCGCCTGTACGCGGCCTCCGATTCCGCATTCGCCAACGGCTGGGTGTACACGATCGACTCCTCCAAGCAGCCCGCCGTGATTACCGAGCGCCGTGCCGTCAAGCGTGACGGCGCCCCCGCCGAGGATCTGGACATTGAGGGCATTTCGGTTGCGGCCGACGGCGGCTTCTGGCTGGCGTCCGAGGGCAAGAAGGGCAAGGATAACCGCCTATTCCACACCGATAAGGACCTCAACATCACCTCTACCATCGAACTGCCTGCCGACGTTGCTGAGCACATCGGCAAGTGGGGACTAGAGGGCGTCACCTCCACAAAGGACGCCAACGGCGTGGAACAGCTCTTCGTCGCCGTACAGCGACCGCTGTGGAAAGACCCGGAGGCGAAGAAGCTCGAGGCGGCAGAAGGCGAAAACACCACGCGCATCGGCAAGTACGACACGAAGACCAAGACGTGGCAGTGGTTCGGCTACGAGCTGGAGAAGCCCGCCGGCAAGGGCGACTGGATGGGGCTGTCGGAGATCACCGCGCTGGATGACAAGCACCTGCTGGTGATCGAGCGCGACAAGCTGAACGGCCCGGATGCGAAGACCAAGCGCGTGATGAAGGTGACGCTGCCCGAGGGTGCGGGCGCTGGCGAAAACGCGCTGCCGATGGTGAAGAAGGAGCTGGCCGTGGACGTGCTGCCGAAACTGCGTGCCACCAACGGGTGGACACAGGAGAAGCTGGAGGGCTTCACCATCGCGGCGGATGGCCAGATGTACGCGGTGACGGATAACGACGCGCTGGATGATGCCACCGGCGAGACGGTATTCCTGCGCCTGGGCAAGCTGAAGTAGCGAAGCGGGACTCGGCGCCGTATAAGGCCGTAACCTGGAGATTATGGATCTTCTACTCGCTTCATTTCTGCACCCCAACATTGGCGACTTCTTGTCCGGCAAGGTTCTGTATATAGACGATGCCGCTTCCGAGATGAGGCAGGCTCCGTTCGCACAGGAAGAACTCGACAGCATCAGAGCCGTCAGTGACACGACGATCCCGATCACGGTAGCCGAGACTGAACCCTCGGCTTTCCGCGATGCATTGGACGCTGCGGATTGTATCTACGTAGCCGGAGGCGAAAGTTTTCGTCTGCTCTACGGATTGAAGTCCACCGGGGCTGACCGGCTGCTCGTTGAAGCGGTGCGGAACGGAAAGCCCTATGCAGGCAGTTCGGCGGGCGCAATTATTGCTGGCCCCTCCGTCGAACCGGCGTCTGTGATGGACGACCCGTCTGTGGCTCCGCAGCTCACGGACTGCTCCGGCCTCAATCTCACGGAGTTTGTCGTTGTCCCCCACGCCCAGGGCACGACTGGCCCGTACCCCATCGAAGTCATCAGCCAAACAGTGGAAAAGTACGGCAAGGAATGGAAGCTTGTGCTTCTCCGGGATGGGCAAGCTCTGCATGAAAGTAGCTGCGGGACAATGCTGATTTAGTGCCCCGATTACCGGGCGAATCCTGCCCGATCCCCGGCAAATGTCCAAAATCTACGAGTTATTGAAGGTAGAGGATCTGAAGCTTTTTTTCGCGACGCTGTGACCTGCAAGAATAGAATAGTTATGTTCTAAGAACTGTAATTTTGGACATTCCGCCCGTCGCGAGAGGCTTTAGAGCCGCTCCAGCTCCCCCCATCTCCACATCCGCCACCCCTGGTAGCACTGCCAGCGGGATCACTAGAGCTTCTGGAACCGGCCGAAGCGCCAGAGCCACCGGAATGGCTGGAGCCGGCTAGATCACCCCGAACCACCGGGAAACGCGAAAACGCCCTCGGATTTCTCCGAGGGCGTTTCATTTTGTACCCCGTACGGGATTTGAACCCGTGTTACCGGCGTGAGAGGCCGGCGTCCTAGGCCGCTAGACGAACGGGGCGCTGGCCTACCAGGACTCGAACCTAGAATGACGGTACCAGAAACCGTAGTGTTGCCAATTACACCATAGGCCATCGTTCGTCGAACAAAACTCGCACGTCACACGCCCTTTGAATGCAGAGCATTTAACGCAGCGAACCTCGTTCGCAACGAGGAATACTATAACCAGAACAGTGAATTACAAGCAAATCAGCTGCTCAGCGTAACTTTTCTGGCAATGGTCGACCGCGTTTCGACGATGACCGACCGCGTTTCGACGATGGCTGCCCGCGTTTCGGCGATGACCGGCCCCTTCTGGCGACAGCCCACCCGCTTCCGGCTCCAGTCGGCCACGTCCCCGCCCCGCGGGAACCGCCTACTGCTACGCCTTCCGCTGCGACTACTACTGCGCAGGCGCGAACGGAGTCTGCTCGCGGGCGGACTTCAGGCGCGCCAGCGTGGACTCCTTACCCAAAAGCTCCATGGACTCGAACAGCGGCGGGGACACAGCCGCGCCACTGATGGCCACGCGCAGGGCACCATAGGCCTTACGCGGCTTCAGCTCCATCTCCTCGATCAGCTTCGAGTGCAGCGCCTTTTCAATGACATCAGTCTTGAACTCCCCGTCCGCGATAGCCTCCAGCTGCGCGATAGCAACCTCGAGAACCTCCACCGCGTCCTCCTTCAGGTTCTTCTTCGCGGCCTTCTCGTCCAGGGACAGGTCGGCGTCCGAAGTAATGAGGAAGCGCAGCAGACCGTCCGCGTCCGAAAGAGTCTTGATGCGCGTCTGCACCAGCTCCGCGGCGAATGCGAACTTGTCCGCAGGGTAATCCGCCGGGAAGTCCTTGTGCTCCTCCAGGTAGGTGCGCAGGCGCTGGGTGAAGTCGCCCAGCTCCAGCAGTCGGATGTGGTCAGCGTTGATAGCCTCCAGCTTCTTCTGATCGAAGCGCGCCGGGTTGGGCTTCACGTCCGCCACGTCGAAGTTGTCGATGAGCTGCTGCATCGTGAAGATATCCTCGTCCGCAGACAGCGACCAGCCCAACAGCGACAGGTAGTTCAGCATGCCCTCGGGGATGATGCCGTTGTCGCGGTGGTTAAACAGGTTCGACTCCGGGTCGCGCTTGGAGAGCTTCTTGTTGCCCTCGCCCATCACGAACGGTAGGTGGCCGAATGTAGGTACTTGTTTAGCGACGCCTACTCGTACCAGAGCCTCGTAGAGTGCGATCTGTCGCGGTGTGGACGGCAGCAGATCTTCACCTCGCAGGACGTGCGTGATTTCCATCAGCGCATCGTCCACCGGGTTAACGAGGGTGTACAGTGGCTGGCCGTTCGAGCGAGCGACCACGAAGTCCGGCACGGTCTTGCCGTCCACGCTCATGTCGCCACGGACCAGGTCGTGCCACTCGTAGATGCGGTCGTCGGGCATACGCAAGCGCCACACCGGCTCCCGGCTTTCGGCCTTGAACTGCGCGATCTGCTCTTCAGTGAGGTCGCGGTCGTAGTTGTCGTATCCCAGCTGCGGGTCGCGGCCAGCGGCCTTGTGGCGAGCTTGGACCTCCTCGTTAGTGGAGTAAGCCGGATATACGTCGCCAGATTCCTTTAGCTTTTCTAGAACATCGGCGTAGATATCCATGCGCTGGGACTGGCGGTAGGGCTCGTGGGGGCCGCCGACCTCGATACCCTCATCCCAGCCGAGGTTCAGCCACTTCAGGGAGTCGATGATGGCCTGGTAGGACTCTTCGGAGTCTCGCTTCGCATCGGTATCCTCGATGCGGAAAACCAACTTGCCACCGGTGTGGCGGGCATAAGCCCAGTTGAACAGGGCCGTGCGGACCATGCCGACGTGCGGGGTGCCGGTGGGCGACGGGCAGAATCGAACGCGAACTTCGCTAACTTCACTCATGGTAGTTAACTGTACCTTTTCGCGTTCGCGGCTTCGCGGTTGCTTGGCGTGGTGCTGGTTTAAGCGTGGCGCTGGCGGGACAGGAAGTGCCACGCGGCCTGCGGGGCGTCCGGGGCAAAAGCATTCCAGTTGTGACCACCGGCATATGCACGCCACAGCACCGTGGAAGCACGGCAGCCGTCGTAGGTGAATCCAGCGGTCAATGCGTGAGCGCGCACCCCATGGAGCGTACGCATGTTGCAGGAGTTACGGCGTGCCGCGTTGTCGAAGGCAGAGCGAGCACCGTAGTAGTGCATGCCGTGGCGGACACCCCCGCCGTAGCGGACCACGTCATCGTGAGCGCCGTGGATCAGCATGGTCGGTACGTTGCGCCCGCGGCAGTTATTCAGGGTGGCGTCATAATAAGCACCAGAAACAGACACAACACCGGCGACCAGGTCAGGAGCCTGGCAGGCCAAGTTCATTGCCATACCGCCGCCGTTGGACATGCCGGCTGCGTACACGCGATGAGTGTCAACGTTGTAGCGCTTAGACAGGGAGCGCACCATCTCGCGAACGAAGGCAACGTCTTCGCCACGGCGGGTCTTGGAGTACGGGGCGCCTTCCCAGGCGCGGCCAATACCTTCGGGGTGGACGATAATGGCGGATCGGCCCGCGATGGCATTCAGGCGAGAGTAACGCTTCGCATTTGCCGCGGTGTCTCCATAACCGCCGAACATGAAGAGAATCGGCTTCTTGCGCTTCGCCGAGTTCACCGGAACGTCGACAATCGCAGTGCGAGTCTTACCCTTGACATTAAACGACTGGTAGTTGTTGCCCGGGCGCGGGCTCAGCGAACCAGTGATGCCACTGATGCTGCCAGAGAGGCTGCCGATGAGATTCGGGGCGGCACTAGCCTGGGGGGTTGCGGAGTCGGTGCCAGCGGCCGTGTCCAGCGCCGGACCGGCAAGGGTGCCCGCACCCAGGCCGAGTGCTACCGCAAGGGAGACAGTGAACTTGCGGAGTCGGCTAGGACGGCGAGTAAACGGACGAGTGGCCGCGGAATCAGTGTGAGTGGCCGCGGCAGGCCCGTGAGTAGATCGTGTAGTGGAGTTTTGCACCGTTTCAACATACACCGCGCACAAGGTTCGAAAAACTTTTTCTTACAAAACCCTGAACCCTGGTGTGACAATTATTAACCAACGTCAACATCAGGGGTTGATGTTACTCCTGAGGTGCGATAACGAGGGGGTAAAACCAATCCATTTTGCCCCCACCCCCAGCGCAGACTCGCACCCCCAGCGCAGGCTCACACCTCCCCTAGCTTGCAGCCCCCGGCAACGCCTTGTTCTGGCGAGCTAGGAAGTTCCACGCCTCATTCGCCACGTCAGGTGCAAAGTGCCAGTTGTGCCCCTGGTCGTTAATGCGCCAGAACACAGCCTCATCACGGCAGCCCGGGTAACCAAACTGGGTAACGTTGTTTGGCTTCTGCTCTACCACCGGCTGTGGTGCACACCCGTTACGCATGGCACGCGAGTGAATCAGTCGCGGCGCGGGCAGATACGGCGCGTTGTGCAGCGTGCCGCCGTGATAATGGGTCAATTCGTCCTGCTGACCGTGGATCACAAAGGTTGGCACGGACTCCGGCGCGCACCCCTCATTAACCGGGTTATAAAAGGCACCAGAGACACTCACCACGCCGGCGATCAGGTCCGGAGCCTGGCACGCCAGATTCATCACAAACCCGCCGCCATTCGACATTCCCGCAGCGTAAATGCGGTTTCGGTCAATATTAAACTTCTTATCCAGCTCGTCGACAATCTGGCGCACGAAGGCAACGTCCTGACCGCGCGTACTGGTGGCGTACGGCGCCCCCTCCCAGGCGTTATCAATGCCACGTGGGTAGACAACGATCGCCTCGCTGGCCGCGCCCGTGGTCGAGAAGCGGGAGTAGTTTCGGTAATTCTCCGGGGTATCGTCGCGCCCGCCGAACCCAAATAGCACCGGCGTGGGTTTATGCGGATCGTAGGCGGAAGTCACGCTGACGATTGCACTACGGGTACTGCCGTCGGGCCGGGTGAATTCGATGTTCTCTGGCTGCCCGGGTTGCGCTCTATCTATTGTGGACGCCAACTTTGGCGCCGGTGCTGGCCTCGGCGCAGGGTGAGGTTGCGGAGCCGGTGCAGGAGCGGGCGCGGGCGCTTCCTGCGCATTGGCCACACCGATACCACCGACAAACATGGCGCCGATCAGCGCCAGCGTCGTGGCTACAGCCACTCCGATGAGCAAAGCAAAGTGCGCGCCACGGCGGGCAATATTGAAGCCTAGGCCGCACCCCTGGCTGAAACGCCAGCAGCGGGCCCCTTCACGTGGTGCGGAACTTAGAGCTTTAACACTTTTAACAACAGTCACATGAGTCACAAGAGTAACGGTAGGGGCAAGCCCGCTCGCCAACGCGCCACAACACGCCGCAGCGCCTAAAATTTTTTCAGGTTGCATTCAGGTGCACGTACTCGCACGTTCCCCTCCCTCGCATAGCGGCGCCTGCCAAGCTCCGCTAGACGTGCTCGAGGACGACCTCTCCGTCGTAACCAGCCGCTCGCAACTGGTCGATCCACTCCTCCAGCGGGGCATTGCCTGTCCCCGGCGCCCCGCGGCCTGGAAAGTCCGCAATTTGCACGTGCTCCGGCCACAGGTCGTACCCCGGTCCCCGGTCAGCGAGCCAAGTCCAGTCTTCACCGTTAGCGGCGAGGTGGTAGGCGTCGATAAGAAGGCGACCACCGACGGCGACGAGGGGCGCAGCCTCCTTGATGCTGGTCACAGGATAGTTCGCAATACCGCTGAGCGGCTCAACCAGCGCCACACCACCGAAGCGAGCCAGACGCTTCGCCACTGCCTCGAACGCGCGGACTTGACGGCGCTGCAGAACACGGCCACCACGCCCGACGAGTACGTTAAAGCGACGCACGCCCGTCAGCCGGTGCAGATACTCGATGACGTTGAGGTGCTCGATCAGCTCGTCGGTAATGGCTGGGTCACCGTCTTCCTGCCCAACGAGGTGTAACACCCCCCTCTCTCCCGCATCTAGGTCCCCAGCCCAGAGGTTCAGCGCAACCAACTGACGCGGGTTCTCCGGGCGCCCCTTGGCCAACGCGTCGACAAGCTGGCGCATCTGCTGCTCCGACGGGTGGGGCGTATCCCACGGCCACCACAGCTCCACCTTGTCGTAGGGGGAATTCGCCACGGCCGCGAGGGCGTCCGCGCCAGTTGGCGCGCCGAGGGAGTAATTCATCGCAGTGGCGTATGCAGCCTGCTGAGAGCCTGATTCTGTGTTCATAAGCATTATCTTTCCACGTAAGGGCGACAATCCAGAATTCAACCCTAGCGGGAGCGCGCGGCAGCTTCATTACCAACCCAGGCCGAGGCAGCCCGCGGACAAGTCGGACAGTAAACTGGCACGCATGACCCACGAGCAGCGACCGGCCAGTGCCCCGGATTTCCTGCTTTCCCGCCCAGATCGCAGTATCCGCACGCAGGGCCGCAAGGCAACCTTTCCGGACCCCTTCGAGGCCTCCACCGCGCTTCGAAATAAGGATGCAGACTTGATCGTCGGCGCTTTCCCCTTCGACACCTCCCTTCGCGCGGCACTCATGGAGCCAGAGAAGGTCGTCCGCGCCGAAGGCCCGCTGGAACCCCCGGCGTTTTTCCGTGGCCGCAGCGCCGCCCGCGCCCTGACCGTCGAGTCCGTGGAGGCCCAGACCACCGCCCAGGAACACACCACCATGGTCGCCGCCGCCGTTGCCACGATCCAACAGACGCAACTAGAGAAGGTCGTCCTGGCCCGTGCCGTGGACATTACATTCGCGGAGACGGTCGATCCGCTACTCATCGCCGCCCGCCTGATCGACCTATCCGCCTACCGCGACGGCTTCGCAGTAGATCTATCTTCCACCGGCCGCGACGAGTACGCAGGCGCCATGTTCGTCGGCAGCTCCCCGGAAATGTTGATTCGCCGCGAGGGCCGCAAGGTCTCTGCCTTCCCCATGGCCGGCTCCGCGCCGCGCACCGGGAACTTTTCTATAGATGACGCCACAGCCCGCGACCTCGCCAATTCCACCAAGGACCTACGCGAGCACCGCTTTGTGGTGGAACACTACCGCCGTGTGCTGGAGCCATTGTGCGAAACGCTGGACATTCCGACTACTCCGGAGATCCACGAGACGAACGAGATGATCCACCTGGGAACCCAGATCGGTGGCACGTTGAAGGACGACGAATACTCTGCGCTGGATCTAGCTCTGATGCTGCACCCCACCCCGGCGATCGGCGGTACGCCGACGGACGACGCGCTGGGCGTGATTTCTCAGGAGAAGTCCCCACGAGAGTTTTACTCCGGCGCGGTGGGCTGGTGCGATTCCAGTGGCGACGGGGAGTTTATGGTTTCCATCCGCTGCGCCATCGTGGAAGACAACACCGCCCGGGCGTGGGCCGGCGGCGGCATCGTGGTGGACTCGAACCCCACCAAGGAGGCGGAAGAAACGTCCGCGAAGCTGCAAACAGCGCTGCGGGCACTCAACGTACCTGCAGCGCTGCGGGAGGTGTAGCGCCGGCCGAAGCCAGCGGCGCGCGCGGCGCGGCTGGCGAGCCCAGTGGCGCGAGCGGCAAACCGGACTTCGCGCGCCTACTTGCCGTAGGCCTGCACCGGGTTGGCCAGCTTGCCCAGGCCCGGAACCTCGACCTCAATGCGGTCGCCCGGAACCATCTCTGCGGTACCCGCGGGCGAGCCGGTGCAGATCACGTCGCCCGGCAGCAGCGTGAACGCGGAGGAAACCCACTCGACGATTTCGGGGATCGACTTGATCATCTGGTTGGAGTTGGAATCTTGTTTGGTTTCCGTCTTGCCCTCGTGGGTGAGGTGCGCCTTGATCGGCTGGTTGTCGATGTCGATGCTATCCACAGCCGTCTCGATCCACGGCCCCAACGGGCAGAAGGAATCCAGACCCTTCGCACGCGCCCACTGGCCGTCCTGGAACTGAAGGTCGCGGGAGGACACGTCGTTGACGATGGTGAACCCCAGCACCACGTCCTTCCAGTTGTTGCGGTTGACGTCCTTACACGGGCGACCGATAACGATCGCCATCTCGCCTTCGAACTCCACGCGCGTTGCCCACTCGGGGATGCGGATAGGAGCCTCTGGGCCTACGACGGCTGTCGGGGGCTTCAGGAAAATCGTCGGCGGCAGGTGCTCAGCACTTTTGTCGAAGACTTCCTTGACGTGGTCAGCGTAGTTGCGCCCGACGGCAATGATTTTCGACGGCAGGATCGGGGCCAGCAGTCGAACGTCTTCAATGGGCCAAGACTTTCCGGTGAATTCGGGCTGTCCGAACGGGTGGCCTGCGATCTCGCGGCAGGTGGCGCCGGTGCCGTCCGGCTGGCCACCCTCGACGATCGCGAAGGCCATGCCCTCGGGGTGTGCAATTCGAGCAATACGCATGTTTCCATACCCTACTCCATTACCCCTTCTACCTCTTGCTATGCCCCTTTCTTTAAGAGTTCGTTCCTGTATTTATTCATGACGCCCCCTCCTCCCCGCCCATTAACCATGAATTTTTTTTCACGTAATCCGCGGTTCACGCGCTTGCCACAGCTCCGACAGTTTTTGCCATTAGCGTGGCCGCTATGACAAATCGCAGTGTCCATCCTCATACCTCCAATTCCTCGACTCCCTCGACTCCTTCGAATTCCGCAGCTGCTTCCAATTCCGCAGCTGCTTCCAACCCTCGCAGCACCACCCGCCGAACTTTCCTAGCCGGTGCCAGCGCCACCGGCGCCGCACTGCTGGGCACAGGAGTGGCCCACGCGCTCGGCTCGCAGGCCGGCAGCGTGGCTGGCTCCGCCGCCGGATCGTCGGTGGGTTCCAGCGGCGCAATCGGCTCGATCGGGCTACAGCGCGGTCGGCCAGTGATCACTCATGGCGTCGCTACCGGCGATGTGCGACCCGACGGCGGCCTGGTGTGGGCGCGTGTCGATCGACCCGCGCGCATGGTCGTAGAGGCATCGACAGACCCGGCATTCCCGCCACACAAGACCAAGACCTTCCGCGGATCCGTGCTCACGCCAGATAGTGACGGCACGGGTCGCCTACGCCTGGTCGGTATGGAACCTGGCAAAAAGGTCCACTACCGCGTGACGATGGAGGATCAGGAAACCGCCGTACGGTCCACGCCGGTGATCGGCAGCTTCACCACCGCGCCGTCCACCAACCAGGCACCACAGAACGTCCGCCTGCACTGGTCCGGCGACGTGGCAGGCCAGGGCTACGGCATCAACCCGGACCTGGGTGGCATGTACTGCTGGAAGACGATGGCGGACCGCAACCCGGATCTGTTTATCCACTCCGGCGATACGGTCTACGCTGACGGGCCAATCGAGGCGAACCACAAGATGGACGACGGGCGGGTTTTTAAGAACCTCACCAGCCCATACAAGAACAAGGTCGCCGAGACCCTGGAGGAGTTCCGCGGCCAGCACGCCTACAACCTGCTGGACGAAAACTACAAGCGCTTCAACTCTCAGGTCGCGCAGCTAGTGCAGTGGGATGACCACGAGACGACGAACAACTGGTACCCAGGCGAGATCTTGGAGGACGACAAGTACCAGGTCAAGGATGTGAACCTGCTGGCGCAGCGCGGGTTCCAGGCCTTCCACGAGTGGCAGCCCCTGGACCGAAAGATGGCCGTGGACGGCCGCGTGTACCGCAAGATCTCCTACGGCTCTCTGCTGGACATCTTTGTGCTGGATATGCGCAGTTACAAGGATCGGAACCCCGATAATGTGCCTTCCTCCACCAAGCCGGGGCAGATCTTGGGAGCAAAGCAGGAAAAGTGGCTGATCGAGGGAGTGAAGAACTCCACTGCAACGTGGAAGATCATCGCCAATGACCTGCCGCTGGGCATTGTGGTTCCGGATGGGGACGACCAGGAAGGTGTGTCCAACGGAGCGGGCGGCAAGGCCGTCGGCCGCGAGGCGGAGATCGGGCGCGTGCTCAGCGGTATCAAGGACGTGCGCAATGTTGTGTGGCTGACGGCTGACGTGCACTACACTGCCGCCCACCACTACTCGCCGGAGCGCGCACAGTTCCAGGATTTCGCGCCGTTCTGGGAGTTCGTTACCGGGCCGCTAAACGCCGGAGGCTTCGGTCCGAACGACATGGACGGCACCTTCGGCCCGGAGGTCGTGTACGTGCACGCGCCGGCGAAGGATAAGCAAAACTCCTCGCCGCTGGATGATTTTCAGCACTTCGGAGAGGTGGACATCGACGGCGGGTCGAAGGATCTGACCGTCCGGCTGTTCACCACCCGGGGCAAGGAGCTGTGGTCAAAGACGCTGCGCGCGCAGTAATTACACGCTGCGGGCGTAGCGGCAGGGCGCACCGCGAGCGGGCGCGGTAGCAGGGCGTACCACGAGCGGGGCGCGGTAGCAGGGCGTACCACGAGCGGGCGCGGGCCGCCACAAGCTAGCCGGGTGGCTTACTTGAGGTTCGCGACCACGCGGTCGCCAACCTCTGCAGTCTTCACCGGGCCACCGTCGCGCGAGCCAGCCTCGGCCAGCACGGCGGCCTCGATGCGTTCTGCGTTGGCATCGTCACCCAGGTGGCGCAGCATCAGCGCCACCGACAGGATCGCCGCGCACGGGTCGGCGATGCCTTGGCCCGCGATGTCCGGCGCGGAGCCGTGCACCGGCTCGAACATGGAGGGGTTCTTCCGTGAGGGGTCGATGTTGCCGGAGGCCGCCAGGCCGATGCCGCCGGTAACAGCGCCCGCCAGGTCGGTCAGGATGTCGCCGAACAGGTTGTCCGTCACGATCACGTCGTAATCCTGCGGCTTGGTGACCATGTAGATCGTCGCAGCATCGATGTGGTTGTAATCAACCTGCACCTCGGGGTACTCCTGCCCCACCGTCTCGATGGCGCGCTGCCATAGAGAACCGGCGTTTACCAGCACGTTGGTCTTGTGCACCCAGGTCAGCTTCTTGCGTCGGCTCTGTGCGCGCTCGAAAGCATCACGCACCACGCGCTCCACACCGTAGTAAGTGTTTTGGGATACTTCAGACGCCACCTCGTGGTCAGTACCCGCACGCAGCGTGCCGCCATTGCCGCAGTAGAGGCCCTCGGTCCCCTCTCGCACGACGACGAAGTCAATGTCGCCCGGGTTGGCCAGCGGGCCGGAAGAGCCCGGGTACAGCTTCGACGGGCGGAGGTTCACTGCGTGGTCCAGCTTGAAGCGCAGTGGAAGCAGCAGGCCGCGCTCCAACACGCCGGCGGGCACGGTACGGGGGTCGCCGATAGCACCCAGCAGGATAGCGTCGTGCTCGCGCAGGGATTCCAGGTCGGCGTCGGTCAGGAGTTCACCATTGCGCAGGTAACGGCGGGCGCCGAGGTCGTAGTCGGTAGTCTCCACGTCGTCACGCAGAGCGTGCAGAACCTTCAGGGCCTCGGCGGTTACTTCGGTGCCGATGCCATCGCCGGCAATCACTGCGAGTTTCACTGTATGAACTCCTTTGTCTCACTAGCTGGTCAATTAAGACCATAGCACGGTCCCCGGACAGCACCTGCTAACAACCTAAAAATGGAATACTTCCAAGACGCTTACACACCTGAGGCAAAAAGCAATTCTTTAACACCTCTAAATAGAGCCGCTGTTAGTGTGAAAAACATGACTTACGAGCCATATCCCTCACATACAACTACAAATCCGGAGGTCAGCGACGCAGCGCTGGTCATCCGCAATCTATATAAGAACTTCCCTGGCAAGGTGGCGGTAAATAATCTCAGCCTCACCGTGCCAAAGGGCAGCTTTTTCGGGATCGTCGGCCCCAACGGCGCGGGCAAAACCACCGCCATCCTCGCAGCCACGGGCATTATCCGCCCCGATGGCGGTAACTCCTGGGTCGCCGGCCACCCACTGTGGGCCGACCCTGCCGAAGGCGCACGGACGGAGGAGGAAGTGCTGGCGGCCAAGCGCAGCTACGGGCTGCTAGTAGACGGCCTTCCCGTGTTCGAACGCCTCAGCGGAAAAGAGTATCTCGAGTACCTGGGCTACCTCCGTGACATTCCCGGCGACGAACTGCAGCAGCGCATCGCAGACCTGCTGCAGGCACTCGATCTGGCCGACGCCGGAAAGAAGTACATCGCCGACTACTCCGCGGGCATGAAGAAGAAGATCCTGTTGGCCGGCGCCCTGCTTCACAGCCCGGAGGTGCTCATCCTCGACGAGCCGTTTGAAGCCGTGGATCCCGTTTCCGGCGAAGTTATCCGCACAATCCTGCGCCGCTACGTCGGCGCGGGCGGCACGGTCATCATGAGCTCGCACGTCATGGAACTGGTAGAAGGCCTCTGCGACCACGTGGCAATTATCAACCAGGGCACCGTCGTCGCCGCCGGTACCACCGAGCAGGTGCGCGCGGGCAAGTCCCTCTCCGAGCGCTTCGTAGAAGCCGTAGGTGGCAAGCAGCTGGACACGGAATCCTTCAGCTGGCTACGCGGTGGACAAGCCGAACACAGCGGACGTGACCTGCCCACCCACCACCACGAAGGGTAGGACCAGTGTCGAAAACCAAGACCCTTCTCAAACTCCACTGCACACTCTGGGCACACGCCTTTACCGGCAATATCCAGATGATCATTTCGTCCGTAGCCATCACCATCTTCGCAGTAATGGGCTGTGTTGGCCTGGCCTTTACCAGCTACGGAATCCTCGTGTCCGACGGCAACCCGGCCATGTTCGTGCTGACGATGGGGCTCGGCAGCGTGCTCTACCTCGCGCTATCAGCCATCTTTCCCAGCGAGGAACGCATGCTAGATCCACGCATGTTTAGCTCGTTGCCGCTCTCCGACCGTGACCTCCTGCCAGGCATGGTCACGGCAATGTTCCTCAACTCCCGCGCCGCGATCTCGCTGGTCAACACGATCATCATGTCCGTGCTCGGTTACCTCGCCTTTGCGAAGATGGATTCCCCCGGCGCCGGCGCGCTGTGGATACTCGGGTGCGTACTCCAACTAGTATTCACCCTCCTGGCGGGAGAAGCTCTCGCTGCTGCGCTCAGCAGCATTGCCACCAAGTTCAGCGAACTCTGGGGCAATGTCGCCGGTTTCGTCGTCACTTTCAGCTTTTTGGCACTGTACCTCTCTCCACAGTTGCTTTCCGATGGCTCGGATCCCACCGCCGCCGTGGAGACCAGCTCCACGATCATGTCCTGGACTCCCTTCGCCGCCGCCGCTGGCGCTGCCGCTGACATGACCGACATGGGAAATGGTGGCGTCAATACGGGCATCGCCAAGGGTGTAATCTGCCTCGTTTCAATCCTTGCAGTCACTGTTGTGCTGCGCGTGGCCGTCAAGCACGACCTGAACAATCCCCTCCCTCCTCAGCATGCTACCCGGGCAGCGAAGGGAGACAGCCTACTACTGCCGCGAGTCCCCGCATCCCCCGTCGGAGCACTGTACTCCCGCGAGATTCGCTATTGGCGCCGCGATAACCGCTTCGTAATGAGCTTGACCTTCGTGGTCGTCTTCTGCGCTTTTTACATGCTGATGGGAATGACCAATAGCGACAGCAGCTGGATGCTGTGGTTCGCGATGTTCTTTGTATCCCTTGGCCCCCAACAGGTGGCGGGCAACTCCCTGGGCATGGACGGGCCGTCCAACTGGGTGCACATGGTCGCCGGTGTTCGTGGCAAGCAGATCGTCACCAGCCGCACCCTTTCCACCGTGACGGTATTGCTCCCAATATGGCTGATTATTTGCATCGCCGCGGGAGCTTTCAAGAGCTTCAGCGCCGCCTGGCTTCTAGCCAGCGCCTTGACGCTGGGAACCGTCTTTATCGCCTCCGCCATGGCGAACTTCAGCGCCGCCTACTTCCCCTCCCAGACCACTGCACCGGGAACCAACGCCTTTAAGCAGCGTAACGGTGGTTCCAGCGCTATCATCTCCGCATTCGTGATCATGCTGACCTTGAGCCTATCCATCCTGCCGGGTGCCCTTCTAACGCTCATCCCACTGGAGACCTCCGCTGGCAACAGCGACAGCATTGCCGACATCCCACTTCTGAGCTGGGCAGGCGTACTGCTCCACGGGGTCATCATCATCGGCGTCGCCTGGATCTTAAACCGCCGCGCCTCCCGTCAGCTCGATCTACACTGGCCGGATATCGCGCAGAAGGTACAGCACTACCTGTAGCTGCGCGGCGTGGGGCGTCAATAGAAAAGGCCGGGCAGATCCTGCCCGGCCTGACGCGATAACAACTATCGCTTAAACCATTAGAAGTTCAGCACGAACGCGTTGGAGGCGCTCAGCTCTGCCTTGACCTCGTCGACCAGCTCTTGATCCAGATCCTGGGCGACACGCAGAACCAGCGTAGCCTGCGACTCATCGTTGGTCGGGGACAGTGCGGCGGCGTCGATGTTGATGCCCTTGCCGCCCAGCAGCGTACCGACCTTGCCCAGCGCACCCGGCTGGTCCGGGTAAACCAGGAATAGGTTGGTGCCTGTGGCGCGCAGATCCAGGCCGCGGTCGTTGATGCGAACGATCTTCTCCACGTGCTGCAGGCCGGTCAGCGCACCTGCGACGGAGGCGGTAGCGCCATCGGTGCCGACAACCTTAACTTCCAGGACGGAGCGGTGGCTGACGGACTCGTCGTGGGTCTGTACATCCAGCTCCACGCCGCGCTCTTCGGCGATCTGCGGAGCGTTAACAAAGGTGACCTGCTCGTCGATCACGCCGGAGAACACGCCACGCAGAGCAGCCAGGCCCAGTGCGTCAACGGACTCGGTGGACAGCTCACCTCGGGCGGTGACAGTCACGGTGCTCGGAGCGCCGTTCAGCAGCTCGCCGGCCACGCGACCCAGGTTGGTGGCCAGGTTCAGCCACAGGGCAACCTCTTCGGAGACCTTGCCACCGGAAACATTCACAGCGTCAGGCACGAAGTCGCCGGACAGAGCCTTCAAGACGGATGCGGCAACGTCGGTGCCGGCGCGGTCCTGAGCCTCTACAGTGGAAGCGCCCAGGTGCGGCGTAACAACGACTTCTTCCAGCTCGAACAGCGGAGAGTCGGTGCAAGGCTCAGAAGCGTATACGTCGAAGCCGGCGCCGCGGATGTGGCCGGACTTGATGGCCTCTGCCAGGGCGGCCTCGTCCACCAGGCCGCCACGGGCGGCGTTGATGATGATCTGCCCCTTCTTGGACTTAGCCAGCAGGTCCGCGTTGAACATACCCGCGGTTTCCTTGGTCTTCGGCAGGTGGATCGTCACGAAGTCGGAGCGGCCCATCAGCTCTTCCAGCTCCACCAGCTCCACGCCCAGCTGTGCGGCGCGGGCGGGGTTCGCGTACGGGTCGTAGGCGATGATTTCGGTCTCGAAGGCGGCCAGGCGCTGCGCAAACAGCTGGCCAATGTGGCCGAAACCGACGATGCCGATGGTCTTGCCCAGAATCTCCACGCCCTTGAAGGAGGAGCGCTTCCACTCTCCGTCGCGCAGGGTCTTGTCCGCCGCCGGGATCTGACGGGCGGTGGATAGCAGCAGGCTGATGGCGTGCTCGCAGGCGGAGTGGATGTTGGAGGTCGGAGCGTTGGCAACCATCACGCCACGGGAGGTAGCGGTCTCGATGTCGACGTTGTCCAGGCCCACGCCTGCACGGCCGACGATCTGCAGCTTCGGCGCTGCCTCGAGCACCTCGGCGTCAACGGTGGTTGCGGAGCGGACCAGCAGCGCGTCTGCGTCTGCGACTGCCTTCAGCAGTTCTGGGCGGTTCGGGCCATCGACCCAGCGAACCTCGACGGAATCACCAAGGGCGTCGACGGTGGACTGGGACAGCTTATCGGCGATGAGGACTACCGGACGGTTGTTACTCACGAATGTTTCTCCTGAGGTGCGTGCGTTGCCTCGCCCGCGCCGAAACGACCGCGCCGACGCGGGAAGGGACCACGCCATCCAAATGTGACGTGCGACCCTTACAGCATATCCTTTACCTCTGCGTCACTCAGCATTGCCTTCCGGAAACGCTGTACTGCTCTGTCTGCATCGAAATTGACGCCGATAAGCACCACTTCGCTGGAGGGGGTGAGCCCGACCTGTCGCCATCCACCGGCGGGCTGAATCCGCAGGTCGGGACCAGCTTGATGCCAGACCTGGGCTAGCTCGGGACGGTCGGCAATCCAGCAGTAGCCCTTGGAGCGCACCAATCCGGTCGTGGAGCGAAGAGCCTCGATCAACCTACCCCGATCGAAGGGGCGATCCCCGCGGAAGACCACGGAACTGATGCCATATTCCTCAGTTTCTGGGGTGTGGGGGTTTTCCAACTCATCGAGGTAGCCCCCGTAGGCGCGGGCTGTGGCCTCGTCATATAGCTGGGCGCCGAGGATATCGTCGACGGCCGACCGCCCGGCGCCGTCCGCAGTATCCGTCACCTCAGCCGCGCTGCCTGACAAGCCACCAGGGGTCCCGTTCCCGCCCAGCGATCCAGCGGTGACGATACGGCCGTGAATGAGCTTTTCGATGCGCGCCCGCGGGTTCATCCTGTACAACAGGGCGACGGTAGCGCGATAGTGTTCCTCGCTAACTAGGTCCGCCTTGGTGACGTAGATAATGTCCGCGAACTCGACCTGATCGACCAATAGATCCGCAATCGTCCGCTCATCTTCCTCAGTCGCCTGCAAGTCTGCCTCTGTGAGCAGCTTCTTCTGCCCTATTTGCTGCAGGAACTGGGCGGCGTCGACAAGAGTGACCATTGTGTCGATCGGCGCAACGTCTGCAAGACGAGTGCCGTCCTCCCAACGCCATTCGAAGGTCGCTGCGACGGGCATGGGTTCAGAGATGCCGGTGGATTCGATGACTATATGGTCGAAGTCACCGCTGCGTGCGAGTGTGCCTACGGATTCCACCAGATCCTCACGAAGTGTGCAGCAAATGCAGCCGTTGGTGAGTTCGACGAAGCGGTCCTCGCCGCGGGTCAGATGACCTTCGCCGGCGATCAGGGCGGCGTCGATGTTGATTTCCGAGAAATCGTTGACGATCACCGCGATCCGGCGACCCCCGCGATTGGCCAGCAGGTCGTTCAGCAGTGTGGTTTTACCTGAGCCGAGGAATCCGGAAAGAACCGTAACCGGTGTGCTGCTTACCTCTGGGTCGCTTGCGGTCGGGTGATCGTGAGTATGGCTATGCAGGTGTCTCATGCGTAGGGATACTACACGTTATTGAGATCCATTTTCATTAGGGGTGTGTAGCGGTTAGCGATACGGGATTGGCAACACTCGACCCGTTTCCGGATCCCGCACTTCCAAACAGGAAATCCCAAAGAGTTTTTCAACGAGCCCTGCAGACATAACTTCTTCCGTCTCCCCCGCCGCGAGTACCTTGCCGTCGTACATAGCGACGATGGAATCAGCGAAGCGAGCCGCGTGCGTCATGTCGTGCACAACCATCACGACAGTCCGGCCGGCGGCATTGAGATCCCGTACCAAGTCCAGGATCGCGATCTGGTGCGCGGGGTCCAAATAGGTCGTTGGCTCGTCGAGGAGCAGCACGGGAGTTTGCTGGGCCACCGTCATCGCCACCCATACACGTTGGCGTTGCCCACCCGACAGATCCGTTGCTGGTACATCAAGGAGAGCGGTAACCCCAGCACGCTCTGCCGCTTCCTCCACCGCCCGGTGATCCTCCGCCTTCAACGAGGCAAAAGCACCGGTGTATGGGTATCGACCATAAGCAATAACCTCCCGGACGCTCACTCCTTCAGGAGTAATGGGTTGCTGCGGCAAGAAGGATACATGCCGGGCAAACTCTCGGGCGCTCATCTCTTGGATAGTGCGATCACCAAGGTAGACCTGCCCCTTTGCGATTGGTTGTTGACGCCCCAACGCTCGCAGCAGCGTAGATTTTCCGCAGCCGTTCGGGCCAATAAGGGCGGTAATCTTCCCCTCCGGAACCTGGAGGGAAACATCTTTCAAGACATCGGGGCCACCGTAACCCACCGTGATATTTTCAGTACGCAAGGCAGTCTCGCTCATCAGGAACTCCTTTCATCCGTGGTGGGCATTGCGGAAGCGCCCGCTGGACTTCGCGACATACGTAACAAGAGATAAATGAAATATGGGGCGCCGACAATGGAGATCAACGCCCCCACAGGGATTTCGGTGGGAGCGAATACCCAGCGGCCGAGAGCGTCACACAGAACGACAAGTCCCGCACCTGCCAAAGCGGATACAGGCAACACTCGCCTTCCCACCCCGCCGACAAGCAAGCGCGCAGCATGCGGAACGATCAATCCTGCAAACCCCAGTACACCCGCCGCAGCTACCGCGGCAGCCCCCAGCAGAATCGCAAACAACACTGTCACCGTACGCCATGTGCGCTCGCTGACGCCTACTCCTGCCATTGCCGAAGAGTCCAGGTTTAGCATGTCCAGATGCCTAGAGAGCACGACTGCTACTGCGATGACCACCAGCACCACGGGCCCTACGACTTGCGCATCTGCGAGAGTGCGGGCGTAAAGCGAGCCTTTGAGCCACGTCATTGCCACACCGGCTTCCGGGGCAGCTTTCACCAGTAGCAGCTGAGTAAGCGCGCCCAAACCAACAGAGACCGCCACTCCTGTGAGAGTGAGCCGTACCGGATCAGTTGCTCCCCGCCCGGCAAGCAGTAACACCAGGCCTGCACCTACCAGTGCACCAACGAACGCCACTGGAGTAAGCGCCTGCGCCGGCAATGCTCCGACACTTAACAGAGCCGCTACGGCGGCAAGACCGCCACCCGCGGTGACGCCCACAGTATCCGGCGCTGCCAGCGGATTACGCAATGCAAGCTGTAATAGCGCACCGGAGACAGCCATTGCCCCGCCAGCGAGGATACCTACAAGCACGCGGGGCATGCGATAGCGCCAAATAAGTTTCCCGCCCGTGAAAAGGTCGTGAATTGTGTCCGCTGGAGGCTTCATAACAGCCCCGACACTGAGCCCCAAGACTATTGCGAACGCCAGCAGACCCAGGAGAGCTACGTACACCGCTACAACGCGAGTCGCCTTGAAGCCGGAGCCACGCCGGGAGATTAGCGTGCGATTCAACCTGCTATTCCTCCTGTTGTTCATCGGCGCGCACCGCCCGGTTGAAGTCGATTAATCCCCCATAGCAGCAGTGGCACACCGGCAATGGCAGTTACCACGCCCACCGGAGTCTCCGCGGGAGCCCACAACGCCTGCGCCACGGAATCCGCCACCAACAGAACCGCTGCACCCACCACGGGAGCAATTACCAGCCCCGCCCGGTGCCGCGGGCCTGCCGCCCGATGCGCCACAACCGCTGCCATCAGGCCAAGAAAACCGATCGGTCCAGCAGCTGCAACCGCCGGGGCGATCAGTAGCACGGCGCCCACGACCGCAAATATTCGTAGCCGGTGGGGGTTAGCTCCGACGGAGGACGAAAGGGCGTCACCAGCAAAGAGAGTATCTAGCCCCCGACCAACAGCAATCGCGAGAGGCAACACCACCGCAACAGCAATCATGCTGGGTATTACGTCCCCGAAACGCACCCCACCCAAGCGGCCCGAAAGCCACGACAGGACAGTCGAAAGCTGAGCCTCATCGATCACCAAAGTGATCGCAGTGCATGCTGAGAATAGTGCAGAAACAGCTATGCCCAGCAGAATCATCCTCTGTACCGACTGAGCACCGGTCGGATCTCCTACTGTTACACGCATTCCAATGCCCACCGTTATCAGCGCTCCAAGCGCCGCGCCACTCAGTGCACCCGGCAGCACCGCGGCGCCGGACACCGATCCCGTTATCGTCGTGCACAGAACCGCGCCAAACGCAGCCCCAGCGTTCACGCCTGTGATTTCCGGATCCGCTAGTGGATTGCGAGTAGCGGTGCGCAGCAACACACCCGCGGCACCCAAGGCCAGGCCGATCACTGTCGCCGCCAAAAGCCGGTCGCGCATGACGGCGTGCACCTCCCCTGCCAGTTCTGGCGCGTTCGGAGGCACTTCCACACTGTTCATGCGCCAAACCCACGTCGCGAGAATAACGGCCAACCCCAGCGCCAGCAGGATCCACTGCGTTGTACGGCGTGGTTGTAGCTCTCTTTGCACTTCACTTCCCTCGGTCGCTGACGCTCGAAGGTGCGTTTATTTACGAGCGTTTTCCGTTTCGATGATCTGATCCAGCATTGCTTCTGCGGCCAGTGGGCCTCGAGATCGGGACCACGTGTCCTGCTCCACGTCCACGATGTCCTTGACCACGTCCTTGTATGGGCTGGACTTAAAGCCTTCAATGTCGTTGTACAAGTACATTCGATCCAGCTTCATCGCCGGGAGCTTATCGCCTGTCATTTCAGCAACGTCAGTCTTGGATTCGATCGCGGTGCGGGAACCGTCGTAGCCGTAGACGTAGCCGGCGTCAGAAAGAAGGGATCCTGCGAAGGAATCCTTGATCCACGCATAGAGAGTGCCCTTCGACCATCCAACCAGTGCAGCACGAGTGTCCGGTTTAACGAGCTTCTTTGCCTCTGAGACTTTGCCTTCAATACGCTCGCGGATCTCCTTTGCCTTGTCTTCTTTGCCCAGCTTCTTTGCGATGTCATCCATGGCATCGAGGACGTCTGTGTAGCTGGCGTCGCTATAGGACTTTGTCTCCGCGATTTCCTCCAGCTGGGGCATGATCGATTCCTGACGCGTTGGGCTAGCGAGGATCAAATCGGGCTCAAGAGACTGAATAACCTCCAGGTTTGGCTGCTTAGCCTGGCCGACCGATTCGATGCCCTCGAGCTTGCCCTCCAGGGTTTTCGGCCCGGATGACTTGCCGATCTCGACAATTCCTACCGGTTTTACGCCCAGAGCCTCGAGGATTTCCTCATAACGCCAGTCCAGAGCAACGACCCGCAACTCGCCATCTTTTGCGCCGTTATCGTTGGTGCCACCGGAACCGCATGCAACCAAAGTTGTGGCTCCTAGAATCGTCGCGACTATGAGGGCAAGGGCGCGTCGGAGGGAGCCGCGCAGGGATTTTCGAGAATTCATCATTCCCCAGACACTACCCGATTTAGGGTTACCTAAACAAGGTAAGCCTATATCCTAGACTTGCCGCTATTGTGAACAGTTTTCCGAGCCCTTAGCAGACATTTTGCGGCCCCTCATGGCCTGCGTGTGCGGCACGCTCCACCTGAATGGTGGCGTGCGCAATCCCCCACTCCTGTAATTCCTGCTGTGCCGCGCACAGCACCGAAGCTGGGTCACAGCCGTCCGGAACCACAAGGTGCACTGAGGCTAGAGCGCTTGTGCCATCCAGCGACCACAAGTGCAGGTCGTGCACGTCCAGCACGTTGTCGACCTGCCGCAGCAAAGCGTCGATCTCAGCGGGTTGATACCCCGGAGGAGCTTGCTCGAGCAAAATGCGTAGGGCCTGCATCATCAGCTGCCAAGCCCGCGGCAGTACCAGCGCAGCGATTACCAGCGAAGCAATAACGTCGGCATATTGCCAGCCGGTCACGATAATCACACCGCCAGCCACAAGCACCGCGACGGATCCCAACATGTCCGCCAACACATGCAGGAATGCACCTTGCACATTGACAGAGTGATCCCGTTGGCGATTCAAAACCCACGCGGAGATCGCGTTGGCCAGAAGACCGATCACGGCGATAATCATCATCGGACCGGCCATAATCTCAACCGGCTGGTGGAGCCGCTGGAACGCCTCAACCACAATCCAGATTGAAATCCCCAACACAGTCACCGCATTAACGAGTGCGGCGACCACTTCTACCCGTCGATAGCCGAATGTCGCCTGCACTGTAGCAGCTCGACGGCCGATGAAAATGGCTACGACGGCAATAATCAGCCCGGCAGCGTCCGACAGCATGTGCATAGCATCGGCGAGCAGCGCGACGGAGCCGGTAATCAGGCCACCAATCAACTCTGCAAAGAAGACTGTGCCAGTGACTCCGAGAACGATAAGCAAAGCGCGCAGCGGAGAATTCGTCGGAACATAGTGCGAATGCGCAGAACCGTGGCGGTGTTCATCGACACCACCACGGTTCTGTGGTTGTTGTTGAGCTGCACTTGTTGGAGCGTTCATGCCCTCACTTTAAGCAGCTTCAACCTTATTGACAACTTATTGAAAATGGGGACTGAGAGCACGCAGCTTTTAGGGAAGCCTCTTTGGACAGGCTGCTCTACGCAGTCTCGGCGCGAGCGTCGACCTTAACCCAGCTCATCAGGTCGCGAAGCTTAGCGCCAGTCTGCTCGATCTGGTGATCATTGTAGGAAGCGCGCAGCTCCTCCAGCTCCTTGTTGCCACCCTCGACGTTGGCAACCAGGCGCTTGGTGAAAGTGCCGTCCTGAATGTCGGTCAGAATGTCCTTCATGCGCTTCTTGGTATCCGCGTCGATGACGCGCGGACCGGACAGGTAGCCACCAAACTCTGCTGTGTCAGACACGGAGTAGTTCATGTTACCGATGCCACCCTCGAACATCAGATCCACAATCAGCTTCATCTCGTGCAGGCACTCGAAGTAGGCCATCTCCGGCTCGTAGCCAGCCTCGACCAGAACTTCGAAACCGGTCTTGATCAGTTCTTCGGTGCCACCACACAGAACGGCCTGCTCACCGAACAGGTCGGTAACGGTCTCCGCCTCGAAGGTCGTCGGGATCACGCCAGCGCGTGCACCACCGATGGCGGCTGCATAGGACAGAGCCAGGTCGCGGCCGTTATTCTTCGGGTCTTGCTCCACGGCGATGAGGCAAGGAACGCCCTTGCCATCAACGAACTGGCGGCGAACCAGGTGACCCGGCCCCTTCGGCGCAACCATGCCGATGATGATGTTCTCAGCCGGTTCGATCAGCTTGAAGTGAATATTCAGGCCGTGTCCGAAGAACAGTGCATCACCGTCGTTCAGGTTCGGCTCAATGTCCTCGGTGAAGATCTTCGCCTGGGAGGTGTCCGGAGCCAGCAGCATGATCACGTCGGCCCACTTTGCAGCCTCTGCGTTGGTCTTCACAGTGAAGCCAGCCTCTTCCGCCTTTGCACGGGACTTGGAGCCCTCACGTAGGCCGATAACAACCTCCACGCCGGACTCGCGCAGGTTCTGCGCGTGTGCGTGACCCTGGGAGCCGTAGCCGATGATGGCTACTTTGCGACCCTGGATGATCGACAGATCAGCGTCGTCGTCGTACAAAACATCAATTGCCATGGGGAGCATCCTTTCGTTGACTATCTACATTTATAGCAGACTTTATTTCATTTAGTGAGACTTTTTTGTCCACATAGTGAACTCTGTGGGCTTCTTGCCCTCTTTCGTAGGTAGTGACGCCCCCGGCTGCATACCGAGGGACATCACCACAAGCATTAAAGATTCGCTGGATACATGGCACGAGGGCCACGGCTAATCGCAGTCGGCGATGCCTCGACAAGCTCGCGGATACCGAAAGGCTCCAGGATATCCAGCAACGCCTGCAACTTCGACGGCGTGCCGGTGCACTCGATGATCACGGACTCTGGGCCGACATCCACCACGTGCGCGCGGAACAGCTTCGCCGACTCCACCACCTGGGTGCGGTTCGCATTGTCAGCGGAGACCTTCACCATCATCAAACCGCGGGAAACGATTGCCTCCGGGTCGTGGCGCGTGACCTTTATAACGGGGATCAGCTTGTTCAGTTGCTTTGTGATCTGCTCCACCACGTGATCCTGGCCTTCAACGATGATGGTGATGCGATTAACGCCCTCCACCTCCGTGCGCCCGGAGCTGATCGAAATGATGCTGAACGCGCGGCGGGTGAACATGCCGGAGATACGCGAGATGATGCCGTCGACGTCCTCACACAGGACGGACAGGGTGTGGACCTGTACCTTTTTCGTGCTCATTAGCCTTCCTCACCTTCCTGGGTGATGTCGTGGATCTCCGCGGGTTCTTCTGCCGCCGAGGATTCCTCGTCGAACAGCGGCCGCAGGTTGCGTGCGTACTGGATTTCCTCGTTGGATGTGCCGGCGGCCACCATCGGCCACACCTGCGCGTCCTCGCCGACGATGAAGTCGATGACCACGGGGCGGTCATTGATCTCTTCGGCCTTACGGATGGTCGGTTCTACATCTTCTGGCTTTGTGACGCGGAACGCTGCACAGCCCATGGACTCAGCCAACATAAGGAAGTCTGGCAGGTAGGTCTCCCCCGGCTTCAGATTGGTGTGGGAGTAGTGCTGGTCGTAGAACAGCGTCTGCCACTGGCGGACCATGCCGAGGTTTCCGTTGTTGATGAGGGCGACCTTGATGGGCAGCTTCTCCACCGCGCAGGTGACGAGCTCCTGGTTGGTCATCTGGAAGCAGCCGTCACCGTCGATAGCCCAGACGGAGGTTTCCGGCTTGCCAGCCTTGGCACCCATGGCAGCGGGCACGGAGTATCCCATTGTGCCGAGACCGCCGGAGTTCAGCCAGGTGCGGGGATTCTCGTAGTCCACAAATTGGGCAGCCCACATCTGGTGCTGGCCCACGCCGGCAACGTAGATAGCCTCCGGGCCGACGGTTTTGGACAGGGTCTCAATGACGTACTGCGGGGCGAGCTTGCCGTTGGGCTGCTCGTCGTAGCCGCGCGGGAAGTCCTGTTTCAGCTTGTTCAGGTAGTTCAGCCAGCCGGCGGTGGCGGGCTTCTGCAGATCCAGGTTGCGCATGGCCGTGTGCAGGGCGGCCAGCACCTCGCGAGCGTCGCCGACGATCGGGACGTTAACCTCGCGGATCTTGCCAATCTCCGCCGGGTCAATGTCCGCGTGGATGACCTTCGCGTCCGGGGCGAAGCTCTCTACGTGGCCGGTCACGCGGTCGTCGAAGCGGGCACCGATGGTGATCAGCAGGTCGGAACGCTGCAGCGCTGCCACCGCCGGAACACTTCCGTGCATGCCGGGCATGCCCATGTACAGCGGGTGGGAGGCCGGAAACGCGCCGAGCGCCATCAGTGTGGTGACGACGGGAATGTCGTTGGTCTCGGCGAACTCCAGCAGCTCCGCGTGCGCCTCCGCCTTGATTGCACCGCCGCCGACGTACAGCGTCGGGCGCTTGGCCGCACTGATCATCCGCACGGCTTCTTCAACCTGGCGCGGGTGCGGGCTGGTGACTGGCCGGTAGCCAGGCAGCTCATACGTCGGTGGCCAGCTGAAATCTAACTCTGCGTTCTGCACATCCTTTGGGATATCCACCAACACCGCACCCGGGCGGCCAGTGGAGGCTACATGGAAGGCCTCCGCGATGGCGCCGGGGATGTCCTCCGGGCGAGTCACCATGAAGTTGTGCTTGGTGATCGGCATGGTGACGCCGCGAATATCTGCCTCCTGGAAGGCGTCAGTACCCAACAGCCCCTTACCCACTTGGCCGGTGATCGCAACCAGGGGAACAGAGTCCATGTTGGCGTCAGCGATGGGGGTTACCAGGTTCGTCGCACCCGGTCCGGACGTTGCGATACACACGCCCACCCGGCCAGTAGCCTGCGCGTAGCCGGTGGCAGCGTGGCCAGCGCCCTGCTCGTGGCGAACGAGGATGTGGTTCAGCTTTTCGGAGTCGTAGAGAGCCTCGTAGAGCGGCAGCACGGCGCCGCCAGGCAGGCCGAATACTACGTCGGCACCTAGCTCTTCTAGCGAGCGCACCACGGCCTGTGCGCCGTTAATTCGCTCCGGCTGCTTGCCGCGGGGGTGCTTCGCCAAGGTGGCGGGGCTGGGTTGCGAGCGTGATGTGTGTGTCACGTTTTCCTTCGCTCCTTGAGTCCTTGAGTCCGTCCTGCCTTCAATTCTTTGCCCTTAGCTCCCGGAACGGTTGGCGCACCTCTGGGTCGCCTACCGCCTCTAGGAAGCGAAAAGCCGAAAATCTTCGGTGTGGAATCGCTTGTTCGGTTTGGATGTATGTCCTCCACACAACAAACAACAAAAGCCCCCAAGCAGCCGACCCTGTGAGTCGGTTGTCGGGGGCGCCTTGTCGAGCTCGACGAGGAAGCTAGTGGCGCCCCTCGATAATGAGTACTCGTACTAGTTGCGTGGATTTCATGGCTCTAAATATAGCGCTTTCCAGCAAGACAGTCAAGCGTTTGACCACATGTTTCTCAAAGTATGGCGCCGTGATCTCACATATTGAACACCCTAAAACCGCCCCCGACCTGTGTTTCCCGGCGCCACGAGGCCGGCCGATCTCAAGCCAAAAACCGGCCTTTTGCCGACGACTGCCAGCTTCCCAACAGGTTCCCTGACTACGGTGGAATACCATGTTGAAGTTCTATGCTTTCCAACTCTGGGAATGGCTAGTCGTTCACGGCATTCCTTTGAGCGCATTGATAATTATCGCAATTTTGATCCCGCGCTTGGGTCGTTTGGCGATTCGCATTGTTAGCAGTCGATTTGACGAGGGCGAAGAGGCCACCAAGTCGCGCCTAGCTCTCGTCGGCGCACTGGTTTACGTATTGCAGGCAATTGCGTATTTCGCAATCATCATGCTGGGGCTAACAAACCTCGGCGTACCCGCAATGGGCGCTGCACTGCCAGCAACGGTGGTGTCGGCTGCCATTGGTTTCGGTGCGCAGAACGTGATTGGAGATTTTCTCGCGGGCTTCTTCATCATCTCCGAGCGTCAATTCGGTGTGGGCGACTTCGTCGCCTTCGACGGAACATCCAGCAACATTTCCGGCACCGTCGTCGGGCTGACATTGCGTGCCACGAAGGTTCGCACGGCTTCCGGCGAGGTCGTAACCATCCCCAACGGCTCAGCCGGTGTAATTACCAACTACTCCCAAGACTGGTCGCGCGCGGTGGTCGACCTGGCCGTTCCTCTGCAGCCGGGCGAGTCCATGTCGAAGCTAACGCAACGCGTCGAAACGACTGCAGGTCGCGCTTTGGAAGACGAATCGATTGCCGACGACGTGACGGGCGAATTAGAAGTTTTGCCCGCCACGGATATTGTCGCCCCCACCGCTGCTGGGCAGCCGTGGCAGGTGAACTTTCGTGTGATGGTCGTTGTGAACCCAGCGCGCCAATGGGCAGTGGAACGTGTTCTGCGGTCGGCGCTGGTCAACGTGTTCTGGGATCGCTACGACATGCCACGGGCGTTCCTCGGCGGTGCTGAAGCTCCCTCCACCGACCCCCGTAAGGCCGTAGCGGCAGAGCACGCGCTGGCTCCCACGGAAGTCTTGCCCACTCAGCATTCCCACGCAGCCGCAAGCGACGCGGCTAAGGCAGAGCAAGGATCTACTCAATCCACAGTTGATAACCCGCTTCATCCCGCTTCGAAGGACGATGGTCCGGGAGTCAAGCCACTTGATAGCGACGGTACCGTTGGCCGTACGCGAGGCGCACACGCTGGCCAGGTCACCTCGGACGGAACAGTCGCTGATACAGCCACTACAGGCGGCGCACATGATGCGGACATTGCAGCCGAGTCAATCGAAGATAAGACAGGCGACGAAGAGTCGGCCGAGTTCGAGGGCATTTGGCGCAACACCGAGTACCAGTCGAAGTTCAAGAAGCTAATGAGCATCGGAGGCCGTACCCGCCCATCAACGACGGGTCTGATCTTGGCGCTACTTCTGGTCGGCGGGTTGGCCTTGGCGTCGTCCAACCCAGAGGGTGGCGACACCGGATGGCTTTCCCCGGATTATTGGCGCGATCGCCAGCCCAAGAGCGAATCGACAGTGGATCCAAAGGCAAATGAGACGTCCGACTCCGATGCAACGGGCGAGAGCGCAACCGCCGATAACGCAACAGAAAGCAATGCCACGGATAGCAGCGTGATAGACCGCAATGTGACAGACGGCAATGCCAACGCCAACAACTCCGAAGCAGGCGGAAACAGCCAAAGTGTAGACGGCGGCTCCTCCGGAAACACCGCCGAAACATCCGCTGGTAATCCCAATAGACAAAACGGACAGGCGCGCACGAGTGCACCTGCTAATGGCGGGCAAAGCGCAACGCAAAACCCTAATGCGCAGAACGAGCCCAATGCGACCGACACCACCCGCGGCTGATTAAATGACATACATGAGCTCGAAGGTTTTCCACCCCAGCCGTGAACACATCCTCGGCGGGATCGTCATGTTCCTGATCTGCCTACTTTTCACGGGCTATAAGGTCGCCTGGTTTTTCTGGGTTCCACTGGTGCCGCTAGTGTTTATTCTGTGGACTTTGCGAGTGCGCACCACCGTCACCGACAAAGCCATCACCACGCGCTACCTCTTCCGCGCAGGCAAAACCATGCAGTGGGAAGACTTCCGGGCGCTGCGCTTTAACCGAGCCGGACGCGCCTACGCAGTGGACAAGCAGGAAAATAGCTTCTGGCTTCCCGGCATTACTTTCAACTCCCTTATCGACCTACACAAGGTAAGTGGCGGACGTATCCCCGACCCTGTCACCCCAGCACGCGAAGCGACGGAGGACAAGGTTCAGGTGGTCAACAAGGACGGATACGCCGTTCTCATGGACAAGGACGAGTACAAGGAGTACGAAAAGCAGCGCCGCCGCGAAGCGGGAGTGGAAACAGAAGCTGAAGTACCGGAAGGCAGCTCCAAGCAAGGAAACGCCGAGCGGGGAAACGCCGAGCGCAACACTGAAACTAGCGAATAGCGCAAACCAAAATCAGCAGTTGCGCACGGTGGCCAGTCGAAAACTGCTAAAAACAGAACAGACCTTCAACGACGAAGACGAGAACCGAGAACAGCATGAATGCCATCCCCTTGAGATCCACCGTCACCACCCAAGGCCGTAACGCCGCAGGCGCTCGCGCCCTATGGCGTGCCACAGGCATGACGGACAAGGACTTCGAGAAGCCCATCATCGCCATCGCGAACTCTTACACACAATTTGTCCCGGGGCACGTGCACCTGAAAGACGTTGGCGAAATCGTCGCCGACGCCATCCGCGAGGCAGGCGGTGTGCCCCGCGAGTTCAACACCATTGCCGTAGACGATGGCATTGCCATGGGGCACGCGGGCATGCTCTATTCGCTGCCAAGCCGCGAAGTGATTTCTGATGCCGTGGAGTACATGGTCAACGGCCACGCAGCCGATGCGTTAGTTTGCATCTCCAACTGCGACAAGATCACACCCGGCATGCTGAACGCCGCCATGCGTCTGAACATCCCGGTGGTTTTCGTTTCCGGTGGGCCGATGGAGGCAGGCAAGGCGGTGGCTGTCGATGGCGTCGTGCAAGCTCCGACGGATCTCATTACCGCCATCTCGGCCTCTGCTTCCGACAAGGTTGATGCGCAGTCTCTGTTGGAAGTTGAGTCCGCCGCCTGCCCGACGTGTGGATCCTGCTCCGGCATGTTCACCGCCAACTCGATGAACTGCCTGACCGAGGCACTGGGGCTTTCGCTACCGGGCAATGGTTCCACGCTGGCTACCCACGCCAAGCGCCGTGATCTGTTCACCAAGGCTGGCACGACCATCGTCGAACTCTGCCGCCGCTACTACGGCGAAGGTGACGCCTCCGTCCTGCCGCGCAACGTTGCGACTCGCGAAGCGTTTGAAAACGCCATGGCACTGGACATGGCAATGGGCGGATCTTCGAACACCGTGTTGCACATCTTGGCAGCTGCCCAGGAGGGCGAAGTTGATTTCGACCTCCACTCCATCGACCAGCTTTCCCGCGAGGTTCCCTGCCTGTCGAAGGTTTCCCCGAACTCCGATTACCACATGGAGGACGTCCACCGCGGAGGCGGAATCCCCGCCATTCTGGGCGAGCTCTATCGTGCCGGCAAACTGAACGAAGGCGTCCACTCCGTCCACTCCGCCACGCTGAAGGAGTGGCTGCTGGCCTGGGATATCCGCTCTGGCGCCGCCACAGAAGAAGCCATCGAGTTGTTCCATGCTGCCCCCGGTGGGGTCCGCACGACCGAGCCATTCAGCACAGAGAACCGTTGGTCCAGCCTGGATACCGACGCAGAAGGTGGCGTCATCCGCGATGTAGAGCACGCATACACCACGGACGGCGGATTGGTTATCCTGCGCGGCAACCTCGCCGAAGACGGTGCTGTGATCAAGTCCGCGGGTGTTGACCCGTCAATCTGGCACTTTGAAGGCACCGCGCTGGTTGTTGAATCTCAAGAAGAAGCCGTACGTGTGATCCTGGACAAGAAGGTCAAGCCCGGACACGTGGTAGTCGTCCGCTATGAGGGGCCTGCCGGTGGGCCGGGAATGCAAGAGATGCTGCACCCGACTGCGTTCCTCAAGGGCGCTGGCCTGGGCAAGGAATGTGCGCTGATCACCGACGGACGCTTCTCCGGTGGTACGTCTGGCCTGTCCGTAGGCCACATCTCCCCCGAGGCTGCGCACGGCGGTCTGATCGGTCTGGTTCGCGATGGCGATCCCATCACTATCGACGTCCACGAACGTCGCCTCGAGTTGAACATCTCCGATGCTGAGATCGAGCAGCGCCGTGCCGAGATGGAGGCCTCCGACAAGCCCTGGACCCCCACCACCCGCCAGCGAAAGGTCACCAAGGCACTGCGCGCGTATGCCGCCATGGCAACTTCCGCAGACCGCGGAGCCGTCCGCGAAGTCAGGTAGTGCCCCGCCGGCAGCCATTGCGCCGTCCGTAGACTGGGAAGCATGCAAGATTCCACCTCCCAGTCCCCCGCACACAACGCAACAGATGGTGGCAGCACGGATGGCATGATCCGCGTCCGCGACGCGCACCTGCGAAATCTCAAACATCAGAACGTTGAGCTTCCGCGCAATGCGCTTGTGGCAGTGACGGGTGTTTCTGGATCGGGGAAATCTTCACTTGCGTTTGGAACGCTGCATGGGGAGGCACAGCGCCGGTATCTGGAATCGGTCGCACCGTTCGCACGGAGGTTGATCGGTGGAGCCGTGGACCCGCGGGTCGGTTCCGTGGAGGGGCTACCACCGACGGTCGCTTTACAACAAGGCGCATCCGCGGGAGGGGCGCGCTCGACGGTAGGAACGGTATCGAACCTGTCGAATACGATCCGTCTGCTGTACTCCCGATGCGGGGAGTATCCGTCGACGTTGCGGAAGCGCCGTGGCCGGCTGGATTCTGATTGCTTCTCTCCTAACACCACGGTCGGTATGTGTCCGGAGTGCCAAGGCACTGGAGTGGTGCATGAGCCGACGGAGGAATCGATGGTTCCGGATCCGTCGCTCAGCATCGACGAGGGCGCCATCGCAGCCTGGCCGGGTGCCTGGTTGGGTAAGAACTTCCACGATATCGTGGCGGAACTTGGATTTCCGATGGATATTCCCTGGCGTGACATTCCGCGTGCCGACCGAGATTGGATTCTCTTCACCGATGAGCGCCCCGTCGTAACAATCCATCCACATCGCGGGGCGGATCAGATTCAGCGAACATATGAAGGCACCTGGCGTTCGGTGGCCTCCTATCTGCGGAAGACATTGGCCGAAACAGGATCCGACTCCACGCGCCGGCGGGTGCTATCGTTTATGTGCTCGTCACGCTGCGGCACTTGCAAAGGGCGTCGGCTAAATACCGAGGCGCTTTCCGTTAACTATCTCGACTACCCCATCGATAGCCTCGGAGCGCTTCCTTTAGAGGAGGTGGTAGAGCATTTCATAGAGCGTCGAGCCGACCTCCCAAACACATCCGAATCCCCCAACGGCGCAGCCGCTGAAGCCGAGAGGATCCTGCTGGATCAGGCAATTCCCACATTGCAGTCGGTGGTGGATTTGGGGCTCGGACATCTCAGCCTGGATCGAGCGACGGCGACGCTGTCTGCAGGCGAGCTGCAGCGACTCCGATTGGCGTCTCAATTGCGCTCGGGACTCTTCGGCGTGGCCTATGTACTGGATGAGCCCTCTGCGGGGCTGCACCCCGAAGAACGCCGCGCAGTGTCGAAACTTATCCGCAGGTTCCTGGACGCGGGCAACAGTGTCCTTCTCGTCGAGCATGATATGCACCTAGTTGCAGAAGCCGACTGGGTTGTCGACGTCGGTCCTGGTGCAGGCGAACTCGGCGGCGAGGTGCTCTACTCCGGCCCCGTCAGTCCTACAACGGGACAGCGCGGACTGGCCGAGATGGATTGCCCCACCGGACGAGCACTCTCCGCCGGGCCTTTGGAGCTGACCAGCGACTCTAAGGCTCGCACCCCTTCCGGGTCGCTGGTACTCCGGGACATCAACCAGCGCACCCTGGACAACCTCACCGTGACTATCGGCCTCGGCACGTTCACCGCGTTCACGGGCGTATCCGGTTCCGGCAAATCCACCCTCCTCCAGGTTCTCGCCAATACTCTACGCGAACAAGTCAAGACTGCCGTGAACGATGGAGACGTGGAATCGAAGGGCAAGAACAGTGGTGGTGAAAGCCCTAGTGTCGACCGGCTAGTACAAATCTCTCAGAAGCCCATCGGCAGGACTCCTCGCTCTTGCCTTGCAACCTATACCGGGCTATTCGACCGCGTTCGGAAATTGTTCTCCCAGACCCGCGAGGCGAAGCAGCGCGGGTGGACCGTCTCCCGATTCTCCTACAACGTCACCCAAGGGAGGTGCCCGACTTGCAGCGGCGAAGGGCAGATCGAGATCGAGTTGGTCTTCCTGCCCGGCAGCTATGCTCCTTGTCCGGACTGCCACGGTGCACGATACAACGCGGAGACACTCGAAGTGACGTGGAACGGGAGGACGATCGCGGATGTACTGGGGCTGACGGTCGCCGAAGCCAAAGACGTTTTCGCGAACGAAGAGCCGATCGCTCGCGCTTTGCAAGCGCTATCTGCTGTGGGTTTGGATTATTTGCGGCTCGGCCAGCCGGCGACGGAGCTATCCGGTGGCGAAGCTCAACGGATCAAGCTGGCGACCGAGCTGCAGCGTGCGCAGCGTGGGCACACCGTGTATCTCATGGACGAACCGACCACTGGATTGCACCCCGCGGACGTAGACCTGCTGGTGGCAGAGATGCAGCGCTTAGTCGACAACGGGAACACGGTGGTGATTGTGGAACACGACATGCGCGTTGTCGCCCAGGCAGACCGAGTGATTGAAATGGGACCAGGTGCAGGCACGCGCGGAGGGCAAGTTGTGGCAGATGGAAGCCCCGCCGCAGTGGCCCAAACGGACACCGCGACGGGGCGGATACTGGCCGAGCGCAGTTGAGTGCTACGACGGCAGAAGAACGTTCCCTAGTTGAACGGGTTACCTCCGCCGACTGCGAGCCAGAGACCAGCAGTCGCCGCCACTGCAACCACGAAGAAGATCCACGCCGATGCTAGTGGACGAGTTGCCCATCCTCGGCTGCGATCAAGACTGATACGGCCAGGACCGACGAAAATAAGGCTGATCGAAACCACTGTCAGAACGACCCATAGCTGGATATAAGGGCTCATTCCATATGGCCAAAGGGATCCTTGGAAGTTGTTGAGGTTGTGGAATGCCATGAAACCTGCAACCACCGTAGCCAGCGCCGCACCGAACGGTGTGAGTAGACCAAGCAACAGCAGTCCACCGGCTACAACCTGCGCTACTGGGATGCCGATAGCCAGGATGTCCGCGAAGTTGTAGTTCTCCAGCTGGGTCTGGAAGACATCCACGCCGGGGTCTCCGCCGAAGGAGAATAGCGTCTGCAGTCCACGAACTAGCAGGTATGCGCCTAACGCTGCCCGAAGCACGAAGAGGCCAAAGCTTGTGGTTCCGCGCTTCGCGGTTGCAGAAGCGTCTTCCGTGGGCGTCCCCACAGTGTCACCTGGCTCTGCGGTGTTCTGCGTTCCAACCGCTGCCGGTGCCCCGACGGCTGCGGGCGCCACAACAGTCTCAGGCGCAGTAGTGCTCTCTGACGCAGCTGCGGTCTCAGGCGCAGCAACTGCGAATCTCTCCGCTTCCTCGGGTGCGACGCCGGCCTCTAGTGGGCGCTTCTCCTCAGGCAAGGACTGGTCGCTAGCTCCCGATTCTGGATACTGCGCAACGTCGGAATCATCGATCTTGTCCCAGCGATCCTCCGCAGTCGTACTAGCGGCGCCAGTGGCGCTTGCCGCGCCAGCTGTGCCGGCTGCCGTGGATTTGGTGGGAGCGTCAAGGTTAGTCAGATCTACGTCAGAATCCTTGGACTCAGAGGGAGCAGGTTCCGCTGCCCTGCTCTCAATTCGCTGGGGCCGGGCGCGACCAGCCAAGGCGTAGATATCCCGCTTCGCGGGTTTAGGCTTACCTTCCGCGGCTGATTCTGGAGCTGGCGCAGCCTCAGCTCCGGGCTCGTCCTCAACTTCGCTCGGCTTCTCAATTTTCGTCGAACCGGCTGAGGGCTCGTCTGCAGCAGGCTCCTCAGCGGCGGGCTCATTCGCTTCACGACGGTAGACCGGCACGTCGATGTCATTGTGCATGTCATCCGCCAGATCGTCATCTGGACTAGTGGGCCTAGGGTTGTTTGGCTTCGCGTTGTTATTCACGCCCCCAGACTATTCCGACCTTTAGAGCTTGTGGGGGAGGTCACTCGGCATGTCTCGGACGGCTTAAATGGCAGCAGCCCGCTTTGCTGCCCCTTTAGCTGAGCTTCTTGGCGATAAGTTGGTTCACCTGAGCAGGGTCAGCCTTGCCCTTAGTGGCCTTCATCACGGCGCCAACAATCGCACCAGTGACCTTCTTGTTGCCTGCGCGGTATTTCTCCACGATGTCGGGGTTGGCAGCAAGTGCCTCATCGACGGCAGCTTCGATGGCGCCGTCATCGCGGACAACTTCCAAACCACGAGCGTTTACGACCTCATCGACGTCGCCTTCACCGGCTAGTACGCCGTCCACGGCCTGGCGCGCAAGCTTGGTGGTCAGCTTGCCCTCATTTACCAATGACGCCACCCGCGCCACCTGGGCTGGCGTGATGTCTAGCGCAGACAGTTCCACGCCCTGTTCGTTTGCCTTTCCTGCGAGGTAGGAGACCCACCAGGAACGCGCCTCATCGGGCTTGGCTCCCGCTTCGACGGTGTCGATGACGAGATCGAGGGCACCGGCGTTGACCAGGTCTCGCATCTCTTCGTCCTTCAGTCCCCATTCCTTTTGAATGCGAGCACGGCGAATCCACGGCATTTCCGGCAGGGTGGAGCGAATCTCCTCCACCCATTCGGCGGGCGCCAGTACGGGTGGTAGATCCGGGTCGTTGAAGTAACGATAATCCGCCATGGTCTCCTTCGGGCGACCCTTGGAGGTGGTTCCGTCGGTTTCCTGGTAGTGGCGGGTTTCCTGCACGATCTCCACGTCGTTGACAAGGCATGCTGCCTGACGCTGCATTTCAAAGCGCACTGCCTGCTCAACGGACTTCAGGGAGTTGATGTTCTTCGTCTCGGTGCGCGTGCCATATTCAGTGGTTCCCACGGGACGCAGCGACAGGTTCGAGTCGACGCGCATGGAGCCCTGATCCATGCGCGCATCGGAGACACCCAGGGCCTTCACGAGATCGCGCAGCGCAGAGACGTATGCCTTCGCAACCTCGGGAGCGCGTTCGCCGGCGCCTTCGATCGGCTTGGTCACGATCTCAATCAGCGGCACTCCGGCGCGGTTGCAGTCTACGAGGGAGGCGGTTGCGCCATGGATGCGACCGTCGGCACCGCCGAGGTGCGTCAGCTTGCCGGTGTCCTCCTCCATGTGAGCGCGTTCAATCTCCACGCGCCATTCGGTTCCGTCTTCCAGGACAACATCCAGGTACCCGTCGTAGGCGATCGGCTCGTCATACTGGGAAATCTGGTAGTTCTTCGGCTGGTCCGGGTAGAAGTAGTTCTTCCGCGCGAAGCGAGACTTCGGAGCAATCTTGCAGTTCAGTGCCAGGCCAATCTTGATTGCCCATTCCACGCCCAGCTTGTTCACTACCGGCAGCGCACCCGGCAGGCCAAGGCTGCACGGGTCAACGTTGCTGTTAGGTGCATCGCCGAACTCTGCGGAAGAGGTGGAGAACATCTTCGTCTTCGTTGCGAGTTCGACGTGGACTTCCATGCCCATTACCGGGTCGAAGCGCTCCAGCACTTCGTCGAAGTCCATCACATCATCGGAGTAATCGTAGACAGGCGCAGTCATGCCAGCCATCTTAATACGTCCCCGCTGCTGTGTGTCGTTGGGGTCGCTACCGCTGGGCGTCCTTGGGCGCTGCCCGCCCGGGTGGCAACCAGGTGATGCGTCCGCTTACCCGCGCCATCCTCCCTCGGTTTGGCTGTCCATTTACTCCGTTGTGGTACGGGCATAAGAGCGACATGTTCTCGGGGTTCGTTTCCCCTCCTCGTGCAAATTCCTGAAGGTGGTGCACTTGGCATTCACTCGCAGGACGCCCACACCCCGGCCAGGCACATTGCGTCGTTTCGGCTTCCAGCATTCGGCGCTGCTTTTGTGACGCCAACCGCCTCACCCGATATAGATTCACCGGCCCTTGCTCCGCCGATATCAGAGTTATGTAATCCCCATTTCTCAACTCAACGCCGTTCATTTCAACGCCGCTCAACTCGGAGGCGCCCAACTCGGCGGCGCTCACTTCAACGGCATGCGGCTCTACCCCGCTGGCTTCTGCGAGGCGTCGGGCGACGTATTCCGCTCCGGTGAGGACTGCTCCATTGGTCGCACGTAATTCCACTTCATCGCCCTGACCGCTAAGCACCTGCATGTATTCGTCTAGTCCGACGACAACATTGGTGGTCAGCGTGCTGCGCTGAATGGTTCGATTCTCGGTTAACCATGCCAATGGGTCTAGGCGTGCAGACTCCCAGATCTCCGACATTTCGTGTGCCGGACCGGTGAACTGGATGGTGGTCTTCGTTCCGTGGAGGATGCGACGTCCGCCATCGTCTGGCACTCGTGGCCCTTGCATGCGACGTCGAAGCTGTGTGGCGCGGCGAGAGATCGCCATCAGGTCTCCGGCTGTGTTGCACAGTTGCTCGGTGAAGACGTAGCGATGTTTGATACCCAGTGTGCGCGCCCGCTCGGCAATGAGCATCAGCACGTCCAGGCCGTGGCGATTGCGGCGCGCAGCTTCCAGCGCGCGCTTCTTGTAACGCGAATACGCCGGCCCGGAGAAGTGCTCCGCCGCCCGCGCCACTCTCCTAGCGAGTTCTTTTTCCAAGGGCAGCTGCTCGGCAGGAACGCCAAAGGCTTCGCTCAGCAGATCCGCGCCATGGCGCTGGGCCGCTGCCACTTGGCGCTGAAGCTCCCCGAGCTGCCGCAGTTTTTCCATGGCGCCAACGCTAAAACATCGCGCCTTTTCTCGCCCCGCCGCAAGAAACTCCCTGTGGATAACTCTCATCGAAAAAACGGTTTTCCACAGGGAAAACAATTCCCTCTTGACAGGCGCCCGCCCCTATGCCTTGCCGTCCGCTCTAGTGGATGGCGCGGTGTGTCACTACCCGAACAGGGAACGTGCCGTCTCGTAGCGCTTCTCGGGAACTTCCTTCAACGTTCCGACGGCTTCTTCAAAGTCAATCAGATCAATGTCGCCGCCCTTAAGCGCCACGACCTTGCCGAAATCGCCGTTGATTGCAGCCTTGGTGGCGTTCACGGCAAAGCGCGTTGCCAGTACGCGGTCGAACGCAGTGGGCGTACCGCCGCGCTGGATGTGTCCGAGGACGGTGGAACGCACGTCGGTATCCAACCGGTTTTCGATCTCCTTGGCAATCAGCGCCGACATGTTCTGGAACTTCTCGTGGCCGAACTGATCCACTTCACGCTCCGCAACCTCCAGGGTGCCTTCCTTCGGCAGCGCTCCCTCGGCGACAACGATGATGCCGTACTTCTCCCCCAGCTGGAAGCGGCGTGCCATGCGACGGCAGACGTCATCAATGTCGAATGGAAACTCCGGAATGAGGATCTCGTGCGCACCGCCGGCCATGCCCGCGTGCAACGCAATCCAGCCAACGTGGCGGCCCATGACCTCCACGATCATCACGCGATCGTGTGATTCAGCGGTAGTGTGTAGGCGATCAATGGCGTCGGTCGCGACGGCGACGGCAGTGTCAAAACCAAAGGTGTAATCCGTGCCGTTGACATCGTTGTCAATGGTTTTCGGCACGCCGATCACCGGGACTCCGTTGTCATGCAGGAAGCGCGCACCCTTTAGGGTTCCCTCGCCACCGATGGGGATCAGAGCGTCGATGCCCGCGTCGGCGAGATTAGCCTTCACGCGGTCGATGCCTGCCATAAAGTCTTTCGGGTGCAGGCGACCGGTACCCAAGATGGTGCCTCCGCGGCGCAGAATACGATCGATGAAATCGTCGTCGTACAACTGCACACGACGATCTTCCAACAGTCCCTGCCAGCCGTCTTCAAAGCCAACGACGGTATGGCCTTCCCCTGCCGCCGTACGCACAATGCCTCGGATGACGGCGTTCAATCCTGGGCAGTCTCCACCACTGGTCAAGGTCGCAATACGCATGCTTCAAAGTTTAGCGATATGGCGTCGGATCTGCCGGGCGGCAAAGGAATGTACGCCTTTGGACGCCTACTCGTCGCTGTGGCTCGCCTCTTGCCGAGCCACGCTGGAAGCCAGTGCGCCGAGGATGAGCATGACTACCGCGGGTAGCAGTGATTCTCCGAAGGCTTGGGGGCCGACTACGCTAACGCGTGCTTGCACGACCGCGGCGATCACCGCAGCGCCGGTGACTGCACCGAGCTGCCTGGTGGCGTTGTACATTCCGGAGCCCGCACCGGCGAACTGCGGCGGCAGGTCTCGCAGCGTGGCGGTGGAGTTCGGCGCCCAGACAAAAGCATTGCCAAAGCCCAGGATCACGAATGATCCGATGATCATCCACAGCGGGCGCTCGGGTCGCATGGACAGCGCCAGCGCGGCCACTCCAATGGCCATCAAGCAGAAGCCCAACACGGCGAAACGCCGGGGATCGTAGCGGTCAACAAGCCTGCCGACGAATGGCGCCATCACCCCCGCGATGATGGCCATGGGAGTTACAACGAAGGAGGCTTTCATTGGACCGAAGCGATGGACTTCCTGCAGGAACAACATCACCGGAACCATCATGCCGGCGATGGTGAACCCCATAGTGAAAATCGAAGCGTTACCGAAGGCAAAATGGCGACGGGCAAACAGCGCGATGGGTACCAACGCGCTGCCCGCGGACAGGCAGGATTGCAGCCAAACAAAGGCGATCATCATCGCCACGCCGCCGACCAGCAGCGCCCAAATCCACGGAGCCCAGCCGGCGGGGTCGCCTTCCTGGATGCCGTAGATCACCATCGTCATCGCCACCATGGAAAGCAGGATCGACGGCACATTAATGCGGTCGCGCGTCGGCCGGAAGCGCGGCACCCACCGGGCAACCATTACTACGGACAGCACGCCAATCGGCACATTGATAAAGAACACCCAGTGCCACGTGGCGTACTCCGTGATTAAGCCGCCGAGCAGCGGCCCGGCGAGCGTGGAAATTCCTGCCGTCGCACCCCAGATACCCAATGCTGCTCCGCGCTTGTCGCGCGGGAAGATACGGTTGATCACGCTCATGGTCTGCGGCGTCAAAAGTGACCCGCCGATACCCTGCACGGCGCGGGCGGCAATCAGCATTTCGATACTGCCCGCCAGGCCGCAGGCCAATGACGAGAGGGTGAAGATCGTCATGCCCGCTATATATAGGTTCTTTGGCCCGAAGCGGTCGCCTAGCCGGCCGGTGACCATCAGGGGCACTGCGAATGTCAACAAATAAGCGCTGGTGACCCACAGCACCTGCCCGTAGTCGGCATGCAGGTCTACTTGGAATGCTGGCGTGGCGACGGCCACGATCGTCTGATCCAGCAGGATCATGAAAAACCCGATACACAACGCCACGAGGGCGCGCCACGCCTGTGACAGCGGCAGAGGCAGTGCGGGATAGGTTTCTTCTGCAGAGCGAGTGCGGTGTGTGGGTGGGAGCTGCTGTGCGTTCACTTACAGTGAGTCTACTGCCGCCCTCAAAGCAGACAAACTTGTTTGAAACTCCGGCATGAGCGGCAGCTCCTCCAACCGGTCAATGGGTTGCCACAGCAGCTCCAGCGATTCGGCGGTCGGATGAAGTTCCAGGTGCTCGGCGCAGGTGGCTAGGACAGTGGTGTACGTCCACTCAGTGATTTCCGGGTTGACGTACTGCCACCAGAACGTGCCTCCGAGTCCGAAGATGCCGTGAGCCTCCAAGTCGGCGTCCAGGCTAGGGTGCCGAACCGGAAAGTCCTGCAGGGCTTGGCGGGGATCCCCGTTGCGCTCGATGATCTTTTCAATCCCCGCAAAGAGGTGCCGTTCTTCTTCGCGAACTGGAAGGCGGCAGTACGCCTTCTTGACAGGCACGGTCGAGGTCACGATTTCTTGGTGGACCTTTATTGCTGACGCCCCCACGCCTGTTTCTTCCCACGTTTCTCGTAGGGCGCCGTCGGTAGGTGACTCGCCGACGTCGATCGCTCCCCCGGGCAGAGCCCAGGTTCCGCCACGGTTCGTCCACTTGGCGCGGTGCTGCATCAGAACGTGGCGGTCGTCAGTGACGAGAAACAGCCCCGCGGCGCCGAGCACACCCCAGCGGCGGGAGCCGTCGGGGTCTTCGACGAAACCATCGCCTGTGTAAAGTTCGGGAAGCTTACCCATGACTTCCACCATACGCGTGCGGCTATGGGCGGATCCCGCCCCGCCAAAAAGCTAGCTAAAAGCTAGTTGAAAGCTGGCCGAAAGCTAGACGGCTAGCCGCCAGTCAATGGCCAGTTTCGGCGTGCTTAGGCACGCTTAGGCGCGGCCGGCTTCGAAAGCGGCGCCGACGCGGTACAGACGGTCGTCGCCATGTGCTGGGCCCATGATCTGCAGACCGGTCGGCAGGCCGGAATCGCTTGCAAAGCCACCGGGCACGGACATGCCGCATACGCCCGCCAGGTTCAGCGGCAGGGTAAACAGGTCAAACATGTACATCGCCAACGGATCGTCGACCTTCTCCCCCAGCTTGAATGCGGTGGACGGGGTAACCGGTGCGACGATAGCGTCGACCTGCTCATAGGCCTTGGCGAAGTCCTGAGAGATCAGGTTACGTACGCGCTGCGCCTGCAGGTAGTACGCGTCGTAGTAGCCAACGGACAGGGCGTAGGTTCCCAGCATGATGCGGCGCTTCACCTCGGGGCCGAAGCCCTCGGCGCGGGTCAGGCTCATCACCTGGTCGGCGGAGCGGGTACCGTCGTCTCCCCGGCGCTGGCCGTAGCGCATGCCGTCGAAACGAGCCAGGTTGGAGCTGACCTCACAGGGCAGGATCAGGTAGTAGGCGTTCATGGCATGGTCGAAGTTCGGGCAATCAACTTCCACCAGTTCAGCGCCCTGAGACTTCAGCTGTTCCAAGTTGGCGTGGTATGCCTCCAGCACGCCGGGCTGGAAAGCCTCAGCTCGCTCGAACTGCTTGACTACACCGAGCTTCACCCCGTTGAGGTCTCCGGAAGCGCCCTGCTTTGCGGCCTCGACGACCGGTGCGACGGCGTGGGTGGAGGAGGTGGAGTCGTTGGCGTCATGGCCTGCAATAACCTCGTGCAGCAGCGCGGTGTCCAATACTGTACGCGCCGTCGGGCCTCCCTGATCCAGAGAGGATGCGCAAGCCACCAGGCCATAGCGGGAAACGGTGCCATAGGTGGGCTTCACGCCCACGGTGTTGGTCAGTGCGGCGGGTTGGCGGATCGAACCACCGGTGTCCGTTCCGATAGCCAGTGGAGCCATGCCTGCAGCCAGAGCTGCGGACGAGCCACCACCGGAACCGCCCGGAGTGCGCTCCAGGTCGTAGGGGTTCTTAGTCGGGCCGTACGCAGAGTTTTCCGTGGAGGAGCCCATGGCGAACTCGTCCATGTTGGTCTTGCCCAGGATCGGGATACCCGCTGCGCGCAGGCGCATGGTGACGGTCGCGTCATAGGGGCTCATGTAGCCCTCGAGCATCTTCGATGCACAGGTGGTCGGCGCGTCCATGGTGGTGAACACGTCCTTCAGCGCCAGCGGCACGCCCGCCAGCTTGCTGGTCGGCTGATCGCCTGCGGCCAGCGCCTCGTCGACGTTCGCGGCTGCGGCGAGAGCCTCGTCGGGACCAACGTGCAGGAACGCGTTGATATCCCCGTCAATCTCACCGATGCGGTCCAGGTGAGCCTGGGTAACCTCCTGGGAGCTGATCTCGCGCGCGTGAATCTTTTCCGCCATTTCCGCGGCGGTCCAGGTGGTGAAGTCCGAGTCATCCCGGGAACCGACGATGTACTTGTTCTCAGCCATGAGTGTTCCTACAGTTCCTTATTTCTCTAACGTTCGTTGTTCTAACGGGTTCTAAACGGTCTGTTGGCGTTGTGGCTAGTCCGCGAGGATCTGCGGCACCTCGAAGCGCTGCTCGCTCTGCTTCGGAGCCTGGTCGAGTGCCTGCTCGGGCGTAAGGCTCGGAACGACCACGTCTTCACGCATGACGGCAACGTCGCCGTCAACGTTTTGGGTGGGGTGGCTCAATGGCTCAACGCCTTCGGTGTCCACCTTCCTGATCGCTGCAACGTGATCGACGATTCCATCGATCTGAGCTGCGTATTCATCCAACTCCTGTTCCCCTAGGTCCAGGCGAGCCAGGCGGGCCAGGTGGGCAACATCTTCGCGCGAAATCTCAGACATGGGTTCTACTCTAGCCAAGCCAACCTGCCCCCGTGGACTTCAGGTGGCGCTAGTATCGGTTCCATGTCTTTCCTCATGCGTGTCCGTATGCCTGATTCCCCCGGATCCCTTGGCTTGCTAGCCATGGCACTGGGGACTGTCGGCGGCGATATTCGTGGCGTGGATATCGTCGGACCAGCGGAGGATGATCCGGACTCCGTCATCGACGACATTGTCGTTTCCATCCCCTCGGGACATCTGCCGGATAGTCTCATCACCGCCACGCAGGAGCTCGATGGCTTCTATGTCGATTCGATCAGACCTTTTTCCGGCAAGATCGACCGACGTGGCCAGATTCAGATGCTGTCTGGAGTGGCGGAAAAGCGGCGTCAACTACAAGAAGCGCTAGAGATCATGATGCAGGATCTGCCGCGCTCCATGACGGCGGGCTGGGCGCTGGTGTTGGATACGTCGCCGCGGACGCACCGGGTAGCTGCCTCCTCCGCCGCCCCGGAGGATAACGGGCTGGAACTCGACCACCCACCACTAACCGAGGCCCGCGTGTTGAACCCAGAGCGCGAGGATTGGATTCCCGAGAACTGGGTTGTGATGGAGTCCGCGTTGGCGGGAACGCCAATCAAGGGAACTGACTTACTGCTCATAGTCGGCCGCCCGGGCGGGCCGGACTTTCTGCTTAGCGAGGTAGAACACCTGCGGCAGCTCGGCGCTATCTTTGGGGCGTTCTTTAGTTAGCCACTGTCTTTAGTTAGCCACTGTGCCCGCCGGCAGCCCGCCGGCACTATTGGCTGCGGATAAAGAAGTTATACGCCGGGCTATCCGTCACATCGGTCGCGTGGTATCCCAGCTGCTGCAGGTGTGCTTGGAACTCGATATCGCCGGATACGTCCTCAAACGCCGCCAGCACGCGACCGTAGTCCATGCCGAAACTGCGGTAGTGGAAGCCGGTGATATTCCAACGGGTTCCCAGCACTTCCAGGAAGCGCAGTAGTGCGCCGGGGTGCTCGGGGAATTCAAAACTATACGCGGTCTCGTCAACGCGCTGACCGGGTGTGCCTCCGATCATGTAGCGCACGTGTTCCTTGGCGACGTCATCGTCGGAGAGGTCGACCACTCCATAACCTGCGCTGCTGAGATCCGCGGCGATGCCCTTGCGCTCCTCCTCGCCGTTTTTCAGTTTGACGCCCACAAAGATTCGGGCTGGTTCTTCCCCACCACGCTGGCCGACTCGGTAGCTGAACTCTGTGACGGAACGCTGGCCGAGGATCTTGCAGAACTCGAGGAACGCACCTTCGCGCTCGGGAATTGTCACGCCGAAGATGCCCTCGCCACCCTCACCGATTTCCGCACGCTCGGAGACATAGCGCAGGGAGTGGAAGTTCACATTCGCACCGGAGAGGACGTGAGCCAGGGTTTCGTCTTGAATTTTGTGGGTAGCAACATAGCGCTTCAGCCCCGCCAGTGCGACGGCGCCGGCGGGTTCGGCGATGGCTCGCGTGTCGTCGAAGATGTCCTTGATGGCAGCACTGATCTCGTCGGAGCTTACGGTGATCACGTCATCGAGGTAGTCGCGGCAGAGGCGGAATGTCTCTGCGCCGATTCGTTTGACGGCTACGCCTTCGGCGAAGAGGCTGACGTGGTCGAGGGCAACGGGTTGGTCTGCTGCGAGGGCTTGGGTGAGGCAGGCGGATTCCTCCGGCTCCACTGCGATGACCTGAATTTTGGGGTTCAGTTCTTTGAGAAGCACGGCTACGCCCGCTGCCAAACCACCGCCGCCGACCTGTACGAACACGCGGTCAACGTCCGGTCGGGATTGGAAGATTTCGAGACCAGCGGTTCCTTGCCCGGAGATGACCGCCTCGTCGTCGAACGGGGCGACCCAGACCATGCCCTCCTGGTCGGATAGTTCCATGGCCTTGGCTTTGGCTTCGTCGAAGTTAGCGCCGTGTAACAGTACTTCCCCACCGAAGCTGCGCACTGCGTCGATTTTGATGCTGGGGGTGACCTCCGGCATCACAATGACAGTGCGGATTCCCAGTTCCGTGCCGGATAGTGCCACGCCCTGTGCATGGTTTCCGGCGGAGGCGGCGACGACTCCGCGGCGGCGCTCTTCTTCCGTGAGCTGTGCCATGCGGTTGAATGCACCGCGGATCTTGAAGCTATGCACGGGCTGCAAGTCTTCGCGCTTGACCAGAATTTCGTTCCCACTGCGCTTCGACAGCGTGTCCATGTACTCAAGCGGGGTGTTTTTGGCCACGCGATACACGGGTGCGGAAACGATTTTCTTCAGATAGTCCGCGCCGGTGGCAGCAGATTCCGTGGCAGCGGGGGCTTGTGAAGCTTCATGTGACATGCGCTTCAGTATAGTCCTGCCGGTGATCCCCCTTACACGGCAGTGCCCGTCCACCGCACCTCTGCGGCAGACGGATTTGCACGACTGCAGTTACTGCTGACGGTAGTCGTCCAGGTTTACCTGCGGGGTCGGCTGCAGGTGATCCGTAGCTGGGTTCTTCACCGACGGGTACTTCAGGTCGACATCATGGTCATCTGCGGTTCCAACATATGGATCCTCGCCGTTGAGCACGCGCTTGACCTGTTCCTTATCCACGGTGTGAGTCCACTTGCCAACCAGCAGAGTGGCCACTGCGTTACCGGAGAAGTTGGTCAGGGCGCGGGCCTCAGACATGAAGCGGTCGATGCCAGCGATGATGTCCACGCCGTCCAACAGCTCCGGACGGTGCGATTGCAGACCGACAGCCAGGGTTGCGATACCCGCGCCGGATACACCCGCGGCACCCTTGGAGGCGATGATCATGAAGATCAGCAAGCTGATCTGATCCCCCATGCTCAGGTGCACGTTCATGGCGTCCGAAATAAAGATGGCTGACATGGTCAGGTAAATCGCGGTGCCGTCCAGGTTGAAGGAATAGCCCGTCGGCACGACGATTCCGACCGTGGACTTGTCCACGCCGACGTGTTCCATCTTGCGCATCAGGTTCGGCAGCGCGGACTCAGAGGAGCTGGTAGCGAAGATAAGCAGGTACTCGCGCCCCAGGTACTTCACCAGCTTGAAAATATTGAAGCCAGTGAAGACTCGCAAGATGGTTCCCAGAATCACGAAGATGAAGATGATGCAGGTGATGTAGAAGCCTAGGATCAAGATACCGAGCTGCAGCACTGCCTTAATACCAGTGCCGCCGACTACGCCAGCCATCGCACCAAACGCGCCGATCGGGGCCAACCACAGGATCCAGGACAGGATCTTGAAGACCAGCTTCTGCAGAGCGGCCACGAAGCCCAGGATCGGCTCGCCGGCCTTGCCCATGGATTGCGTTGCGAAGCCGACCAACAGGGCGATTAGCAGTACCTGCAGAATCTTGCCTGAGGTGAAGGCGCTGAAGAAGGTTTCAGGAATGATGCTTTGCACGAACCCGGTCTCTTGCCCTTCTTTGGCGTCGAAGCCACCGGTATTTCCAATGTTCAGCCCTTCGCCCGGCTGCAGCAGGTTTCCCACGACTAGGCCTACTGCGAGGGCGAAGGTGGACATCGTGATGAAGTAGGCCAGTGCCATGCTTCCTGCTTTGCCTACTGACGCCGCAGACCTCACCGAGCCAATTCCCAGCACGATCGTGCAGAAGATCACCGGCGGGATGATCATTTTGATCAGCGTGACGTAGGTGGTTCCGAGCTCTTTGAACCCCTTTGCGACATCGGGTGCCACGAGACCGAAAATGATGCCGGCGATCACGGCGACGATCACGCCGATGTATAGCCAGTGTGTGTTGTCTTTCTTCTCTTTCTTCGGCTCCGCGATCTGCGGGGAGCTAGCTACCGCAGCCCCCAACGAAGCTTTTACTTCCTGCGCCTTTTGCTCGGTGACGTGGTGATCAACGCCATGCTGCTGCGCGTTTTCGTGATCCGCATTGTGGTCTGCGCCCTGGGGATTGTGCTTGTCGTTCATGGATCCCTAGTGCCCCATTTCGATGTCTATGAGATGGACTCTTGAAAGTGCTGATCTTCTCCCCCTTGTCAGTCCGCAACAGCCATGGGGCTCGGTGGGAGCCGTGTGGGCGTCACAAAAACCACGCAGGAGTTAACCTCAACACCTTTATTGTGCTACTTCACCAAGATAAGAAACAAATAGAGAAAGCGATAGGTTTCCCCGAGGATTTTCGTCCAGCGGGCGGACAGTGTTGACCTGCCTTTTCTTAGAAGGAAGTTCGAATAAATGGTTGCTGGAGCTGCTGGAGCTGCTGGAGCACTGTGCAGCGCCATAGTGCAGCGCAGCTAAATAAGGCGCTTTATAGCGAGCAGTACCCCCTGAGGGTACGAAGCAGAAGCCTTTTCCTGCGAAAAAGTGAATCGTTCCCTAGTGTTCTCCCTAGCACTGATTCTCCACAGCATTGTTTCTTTGCAGCATTGATTCTTTGCAGTGGAGAACTTTTTCGCGTTGGGAACATTGCGTGGCCACGCTTCATCCCATCCCTATAGAACACCAACAGACCCAGAAAGGCGCTAGTTCCTCGTGCGGGCTCCTCAAGCAAAGACCCATCAGCTTCCACAAACTTGGCGATTCGCTGCTGCAGTGTTCGCGTTTCTCACCGGCATGGCTCTGCTGCCGATCTTCGCCGTTAACGCGAACGCCGACGACGAAAGCAGAGTCGCCGGAGTTTATGAAGCTGCAGGTACACCCGTCCAGCTATCCGACGATGCCACCGACGCGTTTTACCTAGGCGAGGGTTTGTACCAAAGCACCTTGCCCGGTTCCAGCAACAGCGGAGATGATAGCGACGATAAGTGGTTCAACGTCAGCATCCCTCAAGGGAGGAAAGCTGTGATCTCCGTCAATGCTGTCCCCCTGGGATCCGCTAAGGACGATTCGGCCTCATACGGCACCCGGGTGGGATATAAAAACGACTCTTGCAGCGACAAAGTCAGTGGTTCTTCCTCTACAAGTAGCTGGCCCGATCCACCAGAGGCGGAAGCTATAACAATCGTCCCGGAGGATGGCTGCGACCCGACGAAATACCGTGTGAATATCAGCTCTGCGGGTAGCAGCTTTGACGGCGAAATCCCGGTGGAAATCGTCGTCGGCTTCCCGCCTCTAGTCGACGGTGCCGAAGCCGGTCCGGAAAACGACCGAGAAACCCCGGATGGCGATGACAAGGACAAGGTCAAGGTGCCACACACCGACCCGAAGTCGACCCCTGGTGGCCTGTCTTATGACAAGGCGACTGAGATCACCCCAGGCACCGTTTCTGACACCCTGGTTCCAGGCGAAACAAAGTTCTACCGCATGAACGTCGACTGGGGCCAGCGCCCCATCGCAGAGGTGGAATTCGATAAGAAGCAGACCGATGATTCCCGCAGTGGAAAAATCTTTGTCGCTTCTCCGCGACGTGTTCAAACGTCATATTCGTCTTCGGAATCACTGGATGAGGATCTTCCAGTTACCGCCCGCGCAGTAGGCACGCCCTATGTCTTCTTTCGCAATGGCGAAGGAAGCTCATCCCAAGGCGATGCCAAGGAAGCTGGCCAGTGGTACGTGATGGTCTCGCTTGATGGAAGCAGTGATAACGGCATGCAGTCCGAGGAAATCGAGTTCCGCCTGTCCACCGCTCTGGAAGGCGACAAGGTCGATGGACCGGAATGGCGTCAACCCCTAAAGCCCGGTCCGGCGCCAACCCTCGAGCCCACAAGCAACGAAAACAACAGCAATAGCGGCGAAAGTGCCAATAACGCCAGCTCCGGAAACGAGAACAGTTCCCAGAGCAACGCCGTGCTGTACGTTGGCCTCGGAATCCTGGCAATCATCCTGATCGCTGTTGTGGCGGTCTACTTCACCGCCGTTCGCCGTCAGTAGCGATATGCCGCCGGTGGCACTACTCCGCTAGTGGCCAGGCGGTGTTGACGGGCACGTCCCTGCCCTTCTTCTGGAACCATTCCTGCAGCCCCTTCTGGGACTCGTAGAACCAGGTGGCCTGGGAGAGCATCAGTTCATCTGCTGCCATTTGTGTCAGCTCGGGGTATTTCCGTGCCAACATCCACGCCACGCGGGCGGCGGCCACCGCATCCGCCGTCGCCTCGTGAGCGTTATCCAAACTCACACCGTAGTGTTCGCACACACTCTCCAAGGTGCGCTTGCCTTTGCGATACTGGTCCTTCGCCCTATCAACAACATAGGGGTCGAACACTGGCCCGTCGACGGTAAAGCTGGGCTCCAATGCCCGCAACACACTGAGGTCGTAGGCGGCGTTGTAGACGATCAATGTGGCTCCGGCGCGCCAGGCCTCCCGAATTCCTTCGATGGTTTTTGCCAGCACTTCACCGTGGTCTTCGCCGTGCTCACGGGCGTATTCGGTAGTGATGCCATGCACATCAGAAGCCTGCTGCGGAATCTCCACGCCCGGATCAGCCAGCATCTCTAGGTCTTTTCTTTCCTTGCCGTTGATCGTCACCAGGGCGCTGGTAACGATGCGGGCTGTCTTTGGATCTACGCCGGTGGTTTCCAAGTCAAAGCTCAACATGTGTGCCGGATCAAAATGCGGTGCAGTCATGTCGACCACTTTATAACGAGCGCCGGACACCCCCTGAACACCCGAAGGAAAGAATCCTTTTCCTGCGGAATCTATCGATGTTCCCTAAGATTTCTACCCAGATTGGGAGCTTTCTCACAGGAACTTTCCACGCATCGGGAACATTGCGTTGCCGTGAAGCGTCACACCCTCGTAAGGAAAAACTCTCTCAGGCTAAGCCAGCAACTAAACGGCATATCCAAACCAGAAAGGCGCTGATTCCCCGTGCACGAAGTTAAATCTGCTCACCAGATAAAAGTGAAACAAAGGCCTGGTACAGGACGGCTTGCTGCGGCGGTGCTCGCTTTCCTCACTATCATGGCGCTGCTGCCGATCCTCGCAGTCAACGCGAACGCCGAAGACAATGAAAACTCCGGCAACGCTGGTGGCGACGGCGATGGCAAGGTCGCTGTCGTTCTCGACGCCTCAGACTCCATGGCCGAAAAAGATGCTGGCAACGGTGAAACCCGCATGGACGCAGCCAAGAAGGCTGCCAACGACACGGTGAAAACTCTGGCCGACAAAGCCGAAACCACCGTCATCGCCTACGGCTCCAAGGAATCCAACGCTCCTGACAACCGCGAAAAGGGCTGCAAAGACATCACCACGCTGGCGCCCCTAGGCAAGAACAAGCCCGAGGATCTGGAAGGCAAGATCAACGAACTCGCTCCAAAGGGCTACACCCCCATCGGCAACGCCATCAAGAAGGCAGCCGCCGAACTCGGAGACTCTGGAACACGCAACATCATCCTCGTCTCTGATGGCATCGACACTTGTGCCCCACCACCAGTCTGCGAAGTAGCGAAAGACATCGCTGGCGATGGCATCGACCTAGCCATCCACACGGTCGGCTTCAAAGTCGACAACAAAGCGCAAAAGGAACTCGAATGTATCTCCGAGGTCTCCGGCGGCACCTATTCCTCTGCCGACGACACGGATGCACTCCAAGAAGCACTCAGCGACGTCGCGCAACGCGTCGCCGGGGAATATGAGTCCGCAGGCACACCCGTCCAGCTATCCGACGACGCTACCTCTGGTTTCTACCTAGGCGAAGGCCTCTACCAAAGCACCCTGCCCACCGCACGCGACAGCAACGAGGACGGCGATGATAAGTGGTTCAGCCTGAGCATCCCGGAGGGAAAGACAGCTCAGGTCACCGCAAACCTGGTGCCCATTGGCTTCGAGGGTGGCGACCACATCTATTACGACGTGGACGTCGAGTACAAGAACGAAACCTGTAGTGACAGCGGTTCTGGCTACTACAGTGGCTCTAGTTGGCCGGGTCCACCGGAGGCGGAAACTGTAACCATCACTCCGGAGGACGGATGTGATCCGACGAAGTATCGCGTGAAACTCAACCATTCCGGCACCGGCATTGATCGGGATCTGCCCGTCGAGATCATGGTTGGTTTCCCACCCCAGGTCGACGGCGCAGAGGCAGGTCCGGAAAATGATCGCGAAACCCCGGAGGGCGACGACAAGGACAAGGTCAAGGTGCCACACACTGACCCGAAGTCTACCCCCGGCGGCCTGTCCTACAACCAGGCCACCGAAATCACCCCGGGCACTGTATCCGACACCCTAGTACCAGGCGAAACAAAGTTCTATCGCATGAACGTCGACTGGGGCCAGCGCCCCATCGCAGAAGTGGAATTCGATAAGAAGCAGACCGATGATTCCCGCAATGGAGACATCTACGTGGCATCTCCCCGCCGAAAAGTTACATCGGAGGAGACCACGCAGACGCTCGATAAAGATGTCCCCACCACCGCACGAGCCGTAGACACGCCTTATGTCTTCTACCGCAACCGCGAAGAAAACGTGAGCCATCAGGAAGCCTCGGATGCGGGCCAGTGGTACGTGATGGTCACCCTTGAGGGGTACAGCGACAACGGAAAGCAGGATAAGGACATCGAGTTCCGCCTGTCCACTGCCCTGGAAGGCAACAAGGTCGATGGACCGGAATGGCGTCAACCCCTAGAGCCCGGACCAGAGCCAACCCTCGAGCCCGCCGGCAACGAGGAAAACAACGACAACGGTGGCGAAAGCGCCGAAAGCGCCAACGCCGGTAACAAGGACAAGTCCGACGCACAGGCGAAGGACATCGAGAACACCTCGCAGAGCAACACCGTGCTGTACGTCGGCCTGGCAATCCTGGCGATCATCCTGATCGCTGCCGTGGCGGTCTACTTCACCGCCGTCCGCCGCAAGTAAATATTCCGCAAGTAGACTAGCGGGGGTGAGTACTCATTCCCGCTGGCAAGAACTCGCTGACCAGGTGCGCCACCACCGGCAGCTCTACTACTACGGCGATCCGGAAATCTCGGACGCGGACTTCGACGCCCTGCTGCAGGAACTCAAAGCCCTGGAGCAGGCGCATCCTGAAATCGTCACCGGGCCGTCCCCGACCGAAGAGGTCGCTCCGGCGCCACCCACCAGCAGCCCGTTTCGAAACGTAAACCACCGCGAGCCGATGCTCAGCTTGGACAATGTTTTCGACACTGAGCAACTCGCCGGCTGGCTGGAGCGTACGCCCGCGAAGACATACCTGACGGAGTTGAAGATCGACGGGGCGTCGATAAATCTGCTGTATATCAACGGCAAGCTGGAGCTTGCGCTGACCCGCGGCGATGGTACGACGGGCGAGGACATCACTCACAACGCTCGCACCCTCGACGATATCCCGGACACTCTCCACGGCACCGATGAATTCCCCGTCCCCGAACTGGTAGAGATTCGCGGCGAGGTGTTCATCGACGTCGAGGACTTCGCCACGATGAACGCACAGCGCCAGGCCGAGGGCCTAAAGATGTTCGCGAATCCCCGTAATGCCGCCGCCGGTGCCATGCGGCAGAAGAATTCCGCGGACACGGCCAAGCGTCCCCTGAAGTTGATCTGCCACGGGATCGGTGCACGCGAGGGCTTCTCCCCTGCTTCACAGCACGATGCATACCGCGCGATCGCTGCGTGGGGGCTGCCGGTGAGCCCTTATACCAAGCAGGTCCACTCCGCTAAGGAGGTCCAGCAGCAAGTTGAGTACTGGGGCAACCACCGGCACGATGCGGCGCACGAAATGGATGGGTTGGTCGTCAAGGTCGATTCCCTGGACGAGCAGTTGGAACTGGGCCACACCAGCCGTGCCCCGCGGTGGGCGATCGCCTACAAATACCCGCCAGAAGAAGCCATGACCACTTTGCATAACATCCGCGTTGGCATTGGTCGCACTGGGCGCGCCACCCCGTATGCTGTGATGGCGCCGAAGTACGTTGCAGGCTCCACGGTCTCAATGGCCACGCTGCACAATCCGACGGAAGCGCACCGCAAGGGCGTGATGCTCGGCGATACCATCACCATCCGCAAGGCCGGCGAAGTCATCCCGGAGGTGCTAGGCCCAGTCGAGGACAAGCGCACGGGTACAGAGCGACCTTTCCTGTTCTCAACGTTCTGCCCCGAGTGCGGCACGCGGTTGGCTCCCTCGAAGGTTGGTGACGCCGACTGGCGCTGCCCTAACACTCAATACTGCCCTGGCCAGTTGCATACGCGGCTGACGTATCTGGCGTCCCGCAAGGCGTTTGATATCGACGCTTTGGGGGAAAAGGGCGCCTACGATCTGATCCACTCCGGCGTGCTGGCGGATGAGTCGGAGCTGTTCGACTTGAGCCCGGAGGATCTGGAAAAGACCAGTTCCTATGCAACGAAAGCCGGGAAGTTGAATAAGTCCGGCGAGACTTTGTTGGAGAAGCTTCAGGCCGCGAAGGAGGCAGATCTATGGCGGGTGCTGGTCGCGCTGTCGATCCGGCACGTCGGCCCCACCGCAGCCAAGGCGCTGGCTAAGCAGTTCGCTTCCGTGGAGGATATTTCCACAGCCACGGTGGAGGACATGGCCGGGATCGACGGGGTTGGTGAGACGATCGCTGAATCCATTTCCGCGTGGTTCTCCGTGGATTGGCACCAGCGCATTGTGGAGCGCTGGGCCGCCGCGGGTGTGCGGATGCACCAGGAGGCCGCGGATGCGTCCGGCGCAGCCGAAGGCGTGAATGCGGCGCTCCTGGAGGGTCTGACGATCGTGGTCACCGGATCGCTGGAGGATTTCGATCGCACGGCGGCGAAGGAGGCCATCGAGGCACGCGGCGGCAAGGCGGCGGGCAGAGTGTCAAAGAAGACTGACTTCCTGGTTGCGGGCGAAAAGGCCGGCTCGAAGCTGACGAAGGCGCAGGATCTGGGGGTACCAGTGCTGGACGAGGATGGTTTCAAGAAGCTTCTGGACAGCGGCGCTCCGGGTAACGCGGACAGCTAACAGGCCATCAGCTATCAGCGGGGCATCAAAAGAGTTGAGTGTACAGAGTTGAAAGTGAGGAAACGATGACTAAGAAGTCAGCACTATCCCTTCCAGAAATCGGGCTAGGCACGTACAAGATGCAGGGCCAGGCCGGCGCGGACTCCGTGGCAGCGGGCATCCGCGCAGGCTATCGATTGATCGACACGGCCTACAATTATGAGAACGAAGGCGCAGTTGGCGCGGGCATCCGCGCAGCGACCGGCACCGACGCCTCTGCACCCGCTATCTCCCGCGACGACGTGATCGTCACTTCTAAGCTGCCTGGGCGTTACCAGCGGCATGACGACGCTGTCGCCTCCGTCGAAGAATCCCTGTTTCGCTTGGGTCTAGACCGCATCGACCTGCACCTAATCCACTGGCCGAACCCGCGCCAGGGGCACTACGTCGAGGCGTTTGAAACGCTGCTGGAGCTGCGCGAACGCAGGCTCATCCGGCACGTCGGCGTGTGCAATTTCCTGCCCGAACACTTGGAGGCCGTGCACGCGGCTACAGGCGAATATCCGGTGGTCAACCAGATCGAACTACACCCGCATTTCCCACAGGTCGAGGCCGTTGCGGTACACCGCGAGCTGGGTATAGTCACGCAGGCTTGGTCGCCGCTGCTGCGCGGCGCGGTCTTGGAGGAGCCAGTCATTGCTGATATTGCGGACGCCCACTCCGCAACTGCCGGACAGGTCGTTTTGGCCTGGCACCGTGGCCGCGGGGTGTTGGCAATCCCGAAGGCCTCCTCGGCGGATCGGCAACGCGAGAACCTCGACTCGTTGGACATCTCCCTTAGTGATGAGGAGATCGAGGCCATTACCGCGCTGGGACGTCCTGATGGGCGCCGGAAGAACCAGGATCCGGCAGTCTACGAAGAGTTCTAGCGCGGCATCAGTTACGCCAGAGCAATGCCGCTGCGTGGCGGGCGCGGGCGGCGGCCACGGAGGCCTGCGCCGCTGTACGCTTCCCCTCGGGCACCACAATGTCCACCAAATTCGGCAGTTGATCGGCGGGAAGTGTCCATTGCTCCCACTGACGCAACACGGCACGGGCGATCGCCCCGGCGGCTTCCCCTGCCGCATCCGAGCCAGTCCCCGGCGTGCCCGTCGGCGACACTGCCCAACCGATCCCCTGACCACGCCCGAGCATCCCGCCGACCAGATCCTTTCCCTCAGTCGTAAGCACCTGATCCGCCGGTACCACGATGCGGTGGAAGCCGGGCGCGTGCGAGAGGGCGTCGTCGATAAAAGAGTCCGTGTCCAGCACCACGGGGCATCCAACCTGCTGTTGGAAGCGCTGCCACACTCCATAGATGAACTCGCGGTCGACGGCGGGAATGGTCTCGAAACGCGTGGCTCCGGGCAAGCCACCCATGACCTCGTAGACGCGCGGCTCGTGCAGGGCAACAATCACCTCACAGCCAAGCGTGGCCGACAGTGCGCGAATGACCTGCTCCACACCAAACCCCAGGTGCAACGCGCAGTCTTTAAACGCCGGGCGGTCGCGCAGCACTGGATGGCCGTGGAACTCCACATCCGCGCCAAACGTCCACGGACCAGTGACGTGCAGCATCAGCCGCTCGGTTTTCCCCGCAAGCAACTCCTCGGCAATGTCCGAGACCTCCCGCACCCAGCCGTCCATGCGGCGAGACTCGAGGCTAGGGTGGGCAGTCAGCTCCCAGCCGCGCGGGTTCGCGCGAATCGGCAGCTGAGCAAAGCTGGCAGACAGCGCCGTGAGATCCCCTGCCCGTCCGCACCGCGGAAGCGACAGGGTGGGCGGCACGCCCGTATCCTCATCCACGTCGCACGTGCGGGTGAGTGCGGATTGGGCGGCGGCGCGCAGATCCGCGTGGTCCGTGACGGTGTTTTCCCACCAACCCAGGCGCCCCATGGGCTCGGGTTGTGTTGCGTCATCTGCCATAGTTCGCGCTACGCCTCTGCTGCAGGCGCTGCAGACTCAACAGGAGCTGTATCCGCCGCACCTGCACCGTTCCACGGCGTGGTGGCACGAATGGTGCCGCTGCCCAATAGGATGTCACCATCTGCATCCGGCTGGTAGACCACTGCCGCCTGCCCGCGCGCCACGCCCTGCAGTGGCTCATGCAGTTCTAGCTCCAGGCGCCATGGGCTCTCGCCGTCCTTCTTGACGCGCCCTGCCGGCGTGATCCCCTCCGGGTCGTCGACCAGTCGTGCGGTGGCGGGCACTACCCCTCCATGCGCACGAACCTGCACCTCGCACTCAAACTCGCGACCGTGTACGGAAGGGTCCAGGCGCTTCAGACGATCTGCCGTGATCCCGCCGATGCGTAGGTCGTCACGCTGACCGACGGTTACGGTGCCCGTGGCGGCGTCAATATCCGTTACATAGCGCGGCTTTCCATCCAGACCTTCGCGTGGCAGCCCCAGCCCCTTGCGCTGGCCGATGGTGAATCCGTATACGCCCTCGTGTTCGGCGACGGTGGAACCGTCCTGATCCTTCATTAGCCCCGGCCGCAGGCCGATCTTTTTGCCCAAGTAGGCCTGCGTTTGCCCGTCGGGGATGAAGCAGATGTCGTGGGAATCTGGCTTGGAGGCCACGCCGAAGCCATGGCTTTTCGCCTCCTCGCGGATCTCCGGCTTAATTGTGTCTCCAACCGGGAACATGCAATGCGCTAATTGCTCGTCGGTCAGCACGCCTAGGACGTAGGACTGGTCTTTGTTGGGATCCACTCCGCGGCGCATCACGCCATCGTGCAAGCGGGCATAGTGGCCGGTTACCACGGCATCGAAGCCCAGTGCGATGGAGCGATCCAGCAGTGCCTCAAACTTGATCTTCTCGTTACAGCGCAGGCACGGGTTCGGGGTTTCGCCGATAGCGTAGGAATCCACGAAGTCGTCGATCACGTCCGCCTTGAAGCGGTCGGAGAAGTCCCACACGTAGAACGGAATCCCCAGTTTGTCTGCCACGCGACGCGCATCCGCGGAATCTTCCAGGGAGCAGCATCCGCGCGAACCTGCCCGCACGGCCTCCGGAGATTGGGAAAGCGCCAGGTGCACACCGATCACTTCGTGCCCGGCTTCGAGCGCTCGGGACGCTGCCACGGCGGAATCTACACCGCCACTCATTGCTGCTACTACTCGCATGAGTGGCACCCTACTCGCGTTCCGGTGGATTAGGCCATTCCGGTTAGGCCATTCCGGCGGCACGCGCCTGTTCGACCACGCGCGGCAAGATTCCTGCCAGGTATTCGACTTGCTCATCGGCGATGTCCGCACCGATGGTGAGTCGCAGCGCGCCTCGGGCCACATCTACAGGAACTCCCATGGCAGTGAGCACGTGGCTGGCGCGGTTCACCCCGGCGCTGCATGCCGAGCCCGTCGACGCGTCCACCCCGGCGGCGTCCAAAAGCATGATCAGCGAGTCGCCCTCGGCGCCAGGGAAGCTCATGTGCAGGTGCCCAGGCAGCGCGCCGTCCTCAGGTGTCCAGATCCGTACTCCGTCGATCTCCTGCGCCGCCGCCCGGAGCGTCTCGCGCGCGATGCGCATTCTGGCGGTTGCTTGGTCTAGTTCCTTTATTGATGACGCCAGCGCGGCCGCACATCCCACCGCACCCTGGACGTTCACAGTGCCGGAACGGAGCTTTCGCTCCTGTCCGCCTCCACGCACGGGGCTCAGGATGTCCGCATCTCGGCGGGCAAGTAGCAAACCGGTGTTCTTCGGGCCGCCGAACTTGTGGGCGCTTGCGGCCAGTGTGGTGGCACCGAGGGCATGAAAGTCGACTGGCAGGTGGCCGATTGCCTGCACTGCGTCGGTGTGGAAGGGAACGTTGTGCTTCCGGGCGAACTCCGCCAGTTGTTGCACCGGCTGGATCGCACCGGTTTCATTGTTGGCCCACATGCAAGTCAACAGCGCCAGGTCGCTAGGTGTGTCCGCGCCGCCTTCTAGACCGGCTATCCACTCTTCGGCGCGGACGCGACCGGTGGCGTCCACAGGAAGAACGGCACGGTCAAAGCTCAGATCGAGCGGCCCCATGGTAAGCCAGTCGACGGACTCGACTACGGCGGGGTGCTCGATGTCGGAGCTGGCGATAACGTGCGCACCCCGATGAGCCTTCGAGCCAAATGCGAGCCCTTGAATGGCGATATTATCCGCCTCCGTGCCGGAGCCGGTGAAGATTACCTCTGCTGCATCCGCGCCGAGGAGTTCTGCGATCTGTTCGCGGGCTTCCTCAAGGCTGCGGCGGGCTTCGCGGCCGGTCTTGTACTGGCCTGCAGGGTTCAGCAGACTTGCGGCTCGCTCCATCGCCTCCTGCGCTTCGGGGCGCAAGGCCTGGGATGCTGCGTTGTCCACATACAGGCGCCCTTGCGCGCTCGCTGCGTGGTTTGTCTCGTTCACGCCCCTACCCTACTTGTTTCTCGAATTCGGATGCTTCAGGGTCATGGGAGCTAGATCCTGGTTTTTCTTTCACTTCAAAGATCTAACAATTAAACCGAGATCTAACACTTCTAACAAGACCACCAAGATCTAACAGATCTAACATAATCCACCAGGGTGGCGCTATGCTATGAGGCATGTCCGAGCACCCACATCAGACGCCCACACCCAGCCAGCGCAACCCCTTCCGCCCCAGTTTCGGCACATCGCCATATTACTTGGCAGGCAGGGCGGAGCTGCTACAGGATTTCGAACTCAGCCTAGCCGAAGGGCCCGGCTCCCCGCATCGCACAATCCTGGCCAGCGGTCTGCGTGGCGTGGGCAAGACAGTGCTACTCAACGAGATCGAGGACAAAGCCCGCACACAAGGCTGGATCATCTTGCGCGCCTACCCCAACAGCGACATGATCTCCGAGTTGGTCGAGACAACCATCCCCACCGCTATCGCCAACATCGAGCAACCCCCAGAGCGCAAACTCTCCGGCGCCTCCCTCACCGGCGTAGGCAGCTTTCGCACGGAGGTTCACTCGCGAGCCGAGGAGCTCCGCAGTGTGCCCACACTCATCACCCGTCTACGCGAGCTCTCCGGCGCCATCACGGGCGCTGGCATCCTCATCACCCTCGACGAGTTGCAGTCCGCCGACCTCGACCAGCTCCACCGCCTAGCCACGGCAGTCCAGGACCTCATGCGTGACGAGCGCGACATCGCCCTCGTCTGCGCGGGACTCCCCCACGGCGTGGACACCCTGCTGCAGCACGAGGGCACCACGTTCTTGCGCCGCGCCTTCCGCGTGGATCTCCACGCTGTGCCGACCGAGGAGGTTTCCAAGACTCTCGCCATCACCGCTGCGGACTCTGGTCGCCCTTTTAGTGATGACGCCCTAGGCCGCGCCACTGACATTTGCCGCGGATACCCCTACCTCATTCAGGTGGTGGGCGCACTGTCGTGGGCTGCCGCGGGAATCGACGGGTCAAACACCATCGAGGCCGCACACGTGGAAACTGCCTCCCAGCGGGCGATCGACCGCATGACCAGCCACGTGCACCGACCCGCGCTGAGCCGCCTGCCGGAGGGCGAAATGAACTTCCTCCGCGCGATGGCTGCGATTTGTGCCGACGAAAGGGGCGTCAAGACCGGCGACATCGCCTCCCACCTCGGCGTGGAACCGCGGGGACTTTCCACTTGGCGCAGCCGGCTCATTACCCGCGATCTCATTGAACCGGCCGGCTTTGGGGTCGTACGCTTCACGCTGCCGTATATGGAGGACTATATCCGGCAGCAGGACATTTAGCCTGCACGACAAATAAAAAACCGGCGCCCTCCCCGCCAGCGTGAAAGCTTGGCGGAAGGGCGCCGGTTTGAGGCAGCCGCCGGGGGCGGCTTTCAACACCTAGGGCGAAGAACTACTTGCGGTTCTTCAGCTCCTCGGTAGCCTGCGGGGCAACATTGAACAGATCGCCCACAACACCGAAGTCTGCGATTTCGAAGATGGAAGCCTCTTCGTCCTTGTTCACAGCAACGATGGTCTTGGAGGTCTGCATACCAGCCTTGTGCTGGATAGCGCCGGAGATACCCAGTGCGATGTACAGGTTCGGGGAGACCGTAACACCGGTCTGACCGACCTGGAACTTGCCCGGGTAGTAGTCGGCGTCCACAGCTGCACGGGAAGCACCAACAGCAGCGCCCATGACGTCGGCCAGCGGCTCGACAACGTCGGCGAAGCCCTCCGGGCCACCCACGCCACGACCACCAGAGACCACGATGTTGGCCTCGGTCAGGTCCGGGCGGTCACCCTGCTCTGCCGGAGCGAAGGAGGTGATGGTGACAGCGGTCGGGCCAGCGCCCGGCAGCTCTACCTGCTGGACGTTGCCAGCGGCAGCCTGCGGCTCCGGATCCAGGGAGCCCGGAGCCAGGGTGAAGACCGGCGATGCGCCAGCGGCGGAAGCGGTAACGGTGTAAGCGCCACCGAAGATGCTGATTTCAGCGGTCTTCTCCGCAGTGATGTTGTTGGTGTTGTACAGAACACCGGAAGCGACGCGAGCGCCGACGCGGCCAGCAACCTCGTTGCCGGTAGCGGTAGCGGAAACAAGAACCGGAACCTGCAGCTGAGCTGCCAGGCCGGACAGTGCGTCAACCTCAGGGGTGATCAGCAGGGACTCTGCCTGATCGGACTCAGCGGCGTAGATGTTCTCTGCGCCAGCCTCAGCCAGTGCGCCCTGCAGCTTCTCGGTGGTTCCGGGAGCGCCCACGACGACGGCGCCGACGGTGCCGAACACGCGTGCAGCGGTGATCAGCTCGACGGTGGAGTTCTTCAGCTGACCCTCACCGTGCTCAACCAGTACTAGTACGTTGGTCATGTCCTTAAATCCCTACTTCCCTTAAACCAGCTTTTCCTTGACCAGGAACTCGACCAGCTTCTTGCCGCCGTCGCCCTCGTCGTTGATGATCTCACCAGCCGACTTCGGCGGCTTCGGGGTGGAAGCAGAAACGGAGGTGGTGGCGTTTGCCAGACCAACGTTTGCAGCGTCCACGCCGATCTCTTCCAAAGACAGCTCTTCGATGGTCTTCTTCTTGGCAGCCATGATGCCCTTGAAGGCAGCGAAGCGCGGGGTGTTGGACTTCTCAGTCACAGAGACGATGGCCGGGGTCGGAGCCTCCAGGCCGAAAACGCCCTCTTCGGTAACGCGCTTACCGGTGACCTTGCCACCCTCTACGTTTAGCTCCTCCATGTGAGTCAGAGCCGGGATCTGGCGGTACTCAGCCAGCAGACCCGGAACGGAGCCAGCGCCGCCATCGGTGGAGGCGTTACCGGTGATGATCAGCTCGATGTCCTCGATCTGGTTCAGAGCGTTGGACAGGGTCCATGCCGTGCCCAGTGCATCGGAGCCGGCCAGGTTGTCGTCGACAACCAGCTTGGCCTCGTCGCAGCCCAGGGACAGAGCCTTACGCAGCGCCTCGGTTGCGCGCTCCGGGCCGACAGACAGGACGATGACGTTGCGGGAGCTGTCAGCTTCCTTCAGCTGCAGCGCAGCCTCAACAGCGTTTTCGTTGATTTCGTCCAGGACAGCGTCTGCGCTGTCGCGGTCGAGGGTGAAGTCATCGTCGGTGAGCTTGCGCTCGGAGTAGGTGTCCGGCACCTGCTTAACCAGAACAACGATGTTCGACATTCGTTGACCTTCCTGCTTGGGTATTGTGATTTGGCACCATAGTACCTACCACTAGGTGATCACCGCCACAACTTTCCTATATTGTTTTAGAACTACCCCCGCGCCCCCTGACACGGGCGACACACATAGGCCATAGCCTTCGCGGCGGCACCCTCCCCCAGTCGCGTCACGATGACGGAATACATTTCATTACTCCCCTTTTTCAGCTTCCATTTCTTGCGCAGCTCATCCGGATCCACGTCCACACCCCGCACAAGAATCTCCACATTCTTTGCCCCCAGCCCCACCAATGCAGTGCGGGCCTTCTTCAGCGGAACTTCCTCTAGAACCTCAAAACCGCGCTCCCCGGCAGGCACATGATCCCCGCTGAGATAAGCGATATGTGGGTCAAGCTGCCATAGACCGTGCCGCGCAGCATAATGCCGCACCAACCCGGCGCGCACTATGGCTCCATCGGGATCCACAATGTAGCGCCCCACCCCACTCACACAATCCGTTTCAGGCTCGTCACAGCTAATTGTCTCTTTAACTGTTGACGCCCGCATCACCACCGCGCGGCGTCCCCGCCCGACTATGCCGGGAGTATAAAGGCACGTTTCCTTTACTCCTCCATCGACTGACACGACCTCCACATGGCCGTCGAACTCAGAGTAATCAATTCCGGGCGCGCATTTGACCACTAAATTTTCGTACCGCTCCGTGAGCTCCGGCAGCGGTGGCTGTAGGTCTTCCAACTTCGTCACCCGTCCCGAAGAATTGCGTCGGGCCGGGTCGGCTACGACTACACCGGAGGTCACGGCTCTCGTACAAGCTGGGCGTAGTGCATCCATTCGCACCACGGGAACCTCTGGCACATTGAAGCGAGCCATGCGGAGGCGTTGGTGGTCCAGATCTCCACCCAGTACCTGCAACCCGGCTTGGGCAAGCGCTTGCAACTCAGTGCCGATACTGCAAGTGACATCCACGGCATTGCCCACCCCGGCGTTCTTCAAGACCTCGGCGCGCCACGCGGCCACTACGGGCGGGGTGGCCTGCTGAGTGGATTCACTATCCATCAACCAGCTTTGCGGCAGCTTGTCGGCACGGCGAGCCTGCACGAGTTCGACGAGGGCGCGGGCGTGCTCACCATATGTCTTGCGCAGGTGGGAAAGGTCCTGCACGAGGGATCTCTTGGTCAGCTGATACGTGGTGGCGTCATTAATAAAGGGTGAGCCAGCGGCAGAGTCGGCAAGTAAAAAGTCCAGTTCAGATGCAGTAAAGGCCATAGTTGTGCGGGGCCTACTGCTCGTAGGAGTCCGGGCGGCTAGCGAAGGGGTTAGCGGGAAGCTCGGCAGGATCCACGGCGAACTTCATACCCGGCGCGAATTGGCGGGCGGGCGCGCCGTACATCTGCTGCTCCATCAGGTAGTACTCGGCCATGTAGGGCTCATCGACAGGCTCAGCCAGTACGGGGTCGACAGAAAGATTCGAGGAGAAGTCCAATACTTCCTCGACAGTCCGGAAGGTATCCAGCAACTTGAGCTGCGCCCATGTCGGAGGCATCAGGGAAATCTTGCGGGAGCGCCAGCCGTCCAACAGCGTGGAGGGGCGGAACCATCCCGTAGAAGTGGCCTCAGGAGTGTCATCGCGAGTCTGCTGTCCCTCCGGCATGGCAGCGACAAAGAAGGCCGTGTCATAGCGAATGGGCTGTTCAACCGGGGTAACCCAGTTCGCCCAGGGGCGTAAAAGGTCGGAGCGGAGAACGAGGTTATTGTTGCTCATAAAGTCCGAAAAGCTCAGCTGGTGGTTCTCCAGCAACTTGCGCTCCGCCTGAAATGGGGTGGTGTCAACCACAGGGGAACCATCGCGGTGCGTCGCCAGCAGAGTGCCGGACTCTTCGAAGGTTTCGCGCACCGCGGCACAGACGAGGGCGCGTGCCATGGATTCCGGCTTCTGCAGGCGCTTAGCCCACCACTTGACCTCCGCACCTTGCCAGTTAATCGCTGGCGATTCGTGACCATCGCCGTCTACGTCACCTGGCATGTCACGGGAATCCACGCCCCCGCCTGGGAAAACCGTCATCTCGGCGCAGAATTTCATGGTCGAGGCACGTTCCTGGACGTACACCTCGATCCCTGACAACGTATCGCGCAACAGAATCACCGTTGACGCGTGGCGTGGCTGCACTGGGCCCAAACGGTTTTCCAACATGAATCAGAGTCTACCGATCTTCCTGGGAGCGGTGGCTGCCGCGGCGTTGGCGGCTGCGGCGGGCAAACCAGCGACCTTGTTCGTACTTGACCTCAATTGGTTGATGGAAGGTGCGGGTCAGGTTCTCGCTGGTCATCACGTCCTCCAGGATGCCCTGGGCGACGACTTCCCCCTCGTCCAACAGCAGCGCGTGAGTAAATCCCGGCGGGATTTCCTCCACATGGTGAGTAATCATCACAATTGCCGGGGAGTCCGCGTCCGCCGCTAGTTCGGATAAAAGCGCCACCAGATCCTCCCGACCGCCCAAATCCAGGCCGGCACCCGGTTCGTCCAGCAGCAGCAGTTCCGGATCGTTCATCAATGCCCGGGCAATGAGCACGCGCTTGCGCTCGCCTTCACTCAGCGTGGACCAGGTTTGCTCGGCCAGGTGATAGGCGCCGATGCTTTCCAAGATCTCGATAGCGCGGTCATAGTCCAACTCGTCATAAGCCTCACGCCAGCGGCCGAGTACGTCGTAGCCGGCGGAGATGACGATATCCGCGACCTTCTCCTCACCCGGCACGCGTTGCGCCAATGCTGAGGAGCTCATACCGATGGCAGTGCGCAGCTCGCGCAGGTCGACTTTACCCACCTGCTCACCCACCAGCTTTACGGTGCCGGTGGTCGGAAACATCTGTGCCGAAGCCAGACGCATCAAAGTGGTCTTGCCGGCCCCGTTAGGGCCGACGATAATCCAGCGTTCGTCCAGCTCCACCTGCCAATCCATGGGTGCCAGAATGGCTCGGCCATCGCGCACAACGGATACGCCGCGCATGTTAACAATCAGGTCGTCCTCGTCGACCTGGGCGGTAGCTGGGGCAGAAATCAGGTTCGTCACGTTGTCGCTCACTCCCCCATGGTGCCTCAAGATCCGCGCGAAGTGTGCCAACAACATAGGCTTACGGTGTAACGCCACAACAAACGCCATGTGTAAGGAGTTTCCACCATGACCGGCCGCCTCGGCATCGACTGCATCTCCCCCGTCATTTCCCACGGAGCCACCCCCGCCAAGGCCATTGTCGGCCAGGTGTTCCCGGTCAGCGCCAGCGTCTGGCGTGAGGGACATGACGCCATCTCCGCCACGCTCGTCGTTCGCCGCCCTGCCGGCGCCGAGGGCGGGCGTGCGAAGATCACAATGACTCCCGACCCCGAGGACGTCGACCGTCGCCACGCTGTGTTCGTTCCGGATGTGCCGGGTGTGTGGACCTTTCGTGTTGACGCCTGGTCGGATCCAGCCGCGACCTGGTTCAACGCGATCACCAAGAAGGTAGCTGCAGGCCAGGATGCCCATGCCTTGGCCAACGATTTCGAGATCGGCGCGCGGCTGTTCGAGCGGGCATCGGAAAAGGCGTCCCGCAAGCACCGCGAGCTGGTTTCCTCCGTACCTGGCCAGCTGCGCGATGAATCACTGAGCATTGACGAGCGCTTGGCCACTGCGCTCTCTCCGGAGATCAAAGAGGCACTGGACAAGCGCCCGCTGCGCGACCTGCTGACGCGCGGTCCGGAGTTCCACGTACTGGTGGAGGAAAAGACCGCTGGTGTGGGTTCCTGGTATGAGATGTTCCCGCGTTCCACTGGCGGCTGGGATGCCGAGGGCAACCCGGTACACGGGACCTTCGCCACCGCCGCAGCGGATCTTCCTCGCATCGCGGACATGGGATTCGACGTGGTCTATCTGCCACCGATCCACCCGATCGGGGAAATCAACCGAAAGGGCAAGAACAACACGCTGACCCCTACCCCGGAGGACGTTGGCTCTCCGTGGGCGATCGGTTCTAAGGACGGCGGCCACGAGGCTGTTCACCCACGCCTGGGCACTGTCGAGGACTTTGAGGCTTTCGTCGCCGCGGCCAGCGACCTTGGCCTGAAGGTCGCGCTGGATCTGGCTTTGCAATGTGCCCCCGACCATCCATGGGCGCAGCAGCATCCTGAGTGGTTCACCGTATTGCCAGATGGCACCATCGCCTATGCCGAGAACCCGCCGAAGAAGTACCAGGACATCTACCCGCTGAACTTCGACAACGATCCGGAGGGCCTGTACCACGAGGTGCTGCGGGTCGTACGCCTGTGGATTGGCCGCGGCGTGCGGATCTTCCGCGTGGATAACCCCCACACCAAACCCGCGAACTTCTGGGAGTGGCTGATCGCGGAGATCCACGCCACCGACCCGGATGTAGTCTTCCTCTCAGAGGCATTCACCCGCCCGCCGCGCCTCTATGGCCTGGCGAAGGCTGGATTCACTCAGTCCTACAGCTACTTCACGTGGAAAACCACAAAGGCAGAACTGGAGGAGTTCGCGGGAGATATCGCGAACTACGTCGATGTTTTCCGCCCGAATCTCTTCGTCAATACCCCGGACATTCTGCACGAGTCCCTGCAGACCGGTGGCAAAGCCATGTTCGCCATTCGCGCTGCGCTGGCTGCCACGATGTCTCCGCTGTGGGGTGTGTACTCCGGCTTCGAGATCTACGAATCCACCCCGGTGCACGCCGGTTCGGAGGAGTACCTAGATTCCGAGAAGTACGAGCTACGCCCGCGCGACTATACGGCGGACAATTGCTCTGAATGGATCCGGGATCTGAACAAGTGGCGTCGAGAAAACCCGGCGCTACAGCAGCAGCGCACCCTGCGCCTCCACGAGACAACCAGCGACGACCTTCTGGCTTATTCGAAGGTCGACGGGGTAACCGGCAATACGGTGCTGGTCGTGGTGAACCTGAACCCGAGTCAGATCGTCGAGGGTTCGGTGAACCTCGATACCGAGGCGCTCGGCCTGGGCGCCCCGCACGATGCACACTTCGAGGTGACTGACCTGCCGACGAACCAGACCTACACATGGGGCGCCAACAACTATGTGCGCTTGGATCCAGATTTCCAGGTTGCTCACATCTTCACACTGCCCACCCTTGGTGAGGGTGAGCGCGAGCGGGTCTGCATGCGAGGTCAGGAAGAATACGATCCCCGCAGGTAGAATTGGCGGGTATGAACCACGATTACCACCGGCTCGCAGAACGCAGGCACCACGCCCCTCACGACGTCCTAGGGGCGCACGATAACGGCGACGGCACCACCACAATCCGCACGGTCCAGTGCGGGGCGGAGTCCGTCGCCGTCCGTATCAACGGTGGTGATCTCCTTCCGATGACACCAACCGACGAATACCCGGCGCTATTCACCGCAACCGTGGACTATTTCGTTGACACCTACATCTTCGAGGTCACGTGGATGGGTGGGGGCACCACCACCCTGGAAGACCCCTACAGCCATCTGCCAACCGTTGGCGACTTGGATCGCTACCTCATCGGCGAAGGCCGCCATGAGGAACTGTGGAAGGTTCTCGGCGCGCACATAGTCGACGGTGGTGTGGCCTTCTCCGTATGGGCTCCGCATGCGGCAGGTGTGTCCGTGATCGGCGATTTCAATGGCTGGAATGCTAACCAGCACCCCTTGCGTGCACTGGGCAGCAGTGGCATCTGGGAGCTGTGGATCCCCGGTATCGGGGTCGGCACCCGCTACAAGTTCTCCATCACCACCGGCGACGGCGTGCGTTTGGATAAGGCCGATCCCATGGCACGCCTAGCGGAACCTGCCCCTGCGACCGCCTCGATTGTTGTCGTGGATAGCGAGTTCCAGTGGAGCGACGACGAATGGTTGGCTCACCGCGCCGCCGTAGGCGTTGACGAGACGATGAGTATCTACGAGATGCACCTCGGTAGCTGGCGCAAGGGGTTGAGCTACCAGCAGCTGGCCGTGGAGCTCGTGGAGTATGTCAAGAAGATGGGCTACACCCACGTGGAGCTCATGGGCGTCTCCGAGCACCCGTTCGAGCCCTCGTGGGGTTACCAGGTCACCAGCTACTATGCGCCGAATAACCGCTATGGAACTCCGGACGATCTGCGCCTGCTGATCGATTCCCTTCACCGCGCGGGCATCGGCGTCATCATGGACTGGGTTCCCGGGCACTTCCCCAAGGACGGTTGGGCTCTGGGGCGCTTCGACGGTGAGGCCTGCTACGAGCACCCGGATCCCCGCCGTGGAGAGCAGCCGGACTGGGGAACGTACGTTTTCGACTTTGGACGCAACGAAGTCCGCAACTTCCTCGTAGCCAATGCACTGTATTGGTGCAAGGAATTCCACATCGACGGGCTGCGCGTGGATGCTGTGGCTTCCATGCTCTACCTGGACTACTCCCGCGATGACTGGCTACCCAACGAGCACGGAGGGCGGGAGAACCTGGATGCCGTCCGGTTCCTGCAGGAAATGAATGCCACGGTGCACCGCGAATGCCCGGGCTCGCTGACCATTGCAGAAGAGTCGACCTCCTGGCCGGGCGTGACCGCCCCCACCAGCGAGGGCGGGCTGGGCTTTAGCCTGAAATGGAACATGGGTTGGATGCACGACAGCCTCGAATACATCCAGCGCGATCCGGCCTACCGCAGCTACCACCACAACGAGATCACGTTCTCCATGGTTTATGCGTACTCCGAGAAGTACGTGTTGCCGATCAGCCACGATGAGGTTGTGCACGGCAAGGGCACGCTGTGGTCGCGTATGCCTGCAGGTTCTGCGTGGGATAGGGCCGCAATGGTGCGGAGTTACCTGGCCTTTATGTGGGCTCACCCCGGCAAGAAGCTATTGTTCCAGGGGCAGGAATGGGGCCAGACCGAGGAGTGGAACGAATCCCGCGGTCTCGATTGGCAGAACCTAGAGGGGTGGGAGGGCGAGTTCCACCGTGGCATTAGCGCCCTGACCAGCCAGCTCAACGAGCTCTATCATTCCGAGCCTGCACTCGGCCAGGATCACTCCCCCGAGGGCTTCCAATGGATCGCCAACGATGATTCGTCGAACAATGTTCTCTCTTTTATTCGACGCCACCACGGACGTGAGCTGGCGTGTGTGATTAACTTCTCGGGCATCACGCAGGAGGACTACCGCATCGGCCTGCCGCAAGCTGGAACATGGCGCGAGGTGCTCAATACCGACGACGTGCAGTACGAGGGTGCTGGGCGTGTCAGTGGTGATCTACACACCGAGCCAACCGGTTCGCACGGCATGGATGCCTCTGCCGTACTGCAGATCCCGGCGCACAGCGCGCGCTGGTTCGTCCTGGAGGGATAGACCCCGCCGGAGCCGTATGGCTCCAGCGGGGGCAAAGAGGCGAAAGCGCTTAGAACAGTGCCGAGGCCATGCGGGTGCGGCCTGCAATAACCTCGGGGTCTGCCGGGTCGAATAGGCTGAACAACTCAAGCAGGCGAGTCTTCGCCTGCTTTTTGTTTTCCTCGCTTCCCTCGGCAGAGGGACGCAGCTGTTCGATCAGCAGATCGAAAGCCTGGGGCTTATCGCCGGCCAGCAATAGGCGGTCAGATTCCGCAAACTCGTCTCCCCCGTCGGCGAGGCGCTGCATAACCAGCGCATTCGCGCGTGCCGCCCGAGCTTCTGCCACAGTCTCCTCATCGGCCTGTCCTGGCGCCGCAAGAATCGCGTCATACTCCGCCACAGCACCCGCGTAGTCTTCCTGTTCCAGCTTCTCGGCAGCAGCCTGAAGTCGCGGGTCGCCGGCGTTGGGATCGGTGTCTTCTGCGCCGCCAACACCATCTGCGCCCTCTGCACCGGCAGCTCCATGAGCTGGATCCTCCTCCGCGGCCAGCCCGCGGAGCTTGCCGTCCACTGCCTGTACAACAGCATCGACCCAGCCCTTGAGCTGAGCTACCGGCTGACCGCCTTCAAAGTTGGTCAAAGGGCGACCTGCTGCCAAAGCGATCACAGTGGGAATCGCCTGCACGCCAAAGGCCTGCGCGACTTCCGGGGTAGCATCCACATCCACGTAGCGGAACAGCCACTTCGTTGGCGCCTGCTGGGATTCCACCATGTGGGTGAAATCCTGGCGCATCTGCTCCGAGGCCTCCGAGCGAGCGGAACCCAGCAGCGCGATCACCGGCACCTGAGTCGAACGCACAACCAGGTCAAGCTCGAAGTTTTCTGGGGTAATCGTCGATACGAAGGTGGCAGCACCACCGGCTGCACCGGCTGCAGCTCCCTGGGTGCCCGGTGCTCCCTGCCCAGCCTGAGCGCGCTGAGCCTGTGCCGCTTGGGCTTGCGCGCGTTGCTCCGCCTGCTGCTTCACCGCACCGAGATCCACCGCACCCGCAACGAACCGAGACGGAGGAGTATTGGAAGGATTCGTCACCTTAGAAAGATCCTTTCTTCTGCTTCTGCTAGCTTCTTAATGTTTTAGAAGAGCCTGAACTCCGAGGAATCGGTTCCTCGCATTGCTTCGTAGTCCAGCGTAACGCACCGGAATCCCCGATCCTCTGCCAGAGTGCGCGCCTGTGGTTTGATCTCCTGCGCTGCTAACACGCCTGACACCGGTGCCAGCAGCTCATCGCGGTTCAGTAGCTCCACATAGCGCGTCAGCTGCTCCACGCCGTCGATGCCGCCGCGGCGTTTAATCTCCACCGCGACTGTCGCCCCGGTGGAGTCCTTGGACAAAATGTCTACCGGGCCGATGGCAGTTGGATATTCGCGGCGCACTAGTGTGTACCCCTCCCCCAGAATCTCGATCTGCTCGGCCAACAATTCCTGCAGGTGGGCTTCCACACCGTCCTTTACCAGGCCAGGATCCTCCCCCAGATCATGCTCGGTATCTGAATAGATTTCGAAGATCTGGATTCGCAGCTGCTCTCCCTTTGGATTCGCTACGATCCACAACTGTTCGACCCCCTCATTGTCTAACTCCGAATATTCGGTGGGGGCGTCACCACCCTCGAAAGAAGAAGCATCGACGGCCTCCAAGGTGCAGGGCGGCATCATCCAGTTGAGGGGCTTGTAAGCTCGATCGTCCGCGTGGATGGAAACCGAACCATCGGCCTTGACCAGGATCAAGCGATCAGCGGGTGGCAGATGGGCCTCAAGACGGCCGACATAATCGACACAGCAGCGGGCAATGACTAAGCGCATGGTTGTTCAGCCTACGCTACGGTCGCGCGGGCCAACCAGTAAGGCGCGGAAGTGCTGTACTAATGGCGGGGTATACGGCGCTCCGACGGAGCCGACTCCAGCCATGCTACGAGCGCGGTATCACCCGAACTGTCCAAGGCAATTTCCCAATGCCTGCCCCGGTGAGAGACCTCTACAATGTGAACGTGATCCTCCAGGAAAGCCGACTCGCGCTGCGTTATCTCGCGGCGAGAAACGATATGAGTGCCCAGGCGCGTTAGCACAACATCGGAGGCAGGGCGGAGGCTGCGCAGTTTATAGAATTGGGCGGAAAGGCCAGAATACTTCAAAATCCCGTGGCGCCAGTGCCTGCCATCGGAGTTAGGCAGGCGCCGCAAAACCACGGGATAGCCCTGGGAACGTAAAGCGAAAAATCGCCACACGATAGCAACGATGACGAGCGCCACCAACGCCAGGATTAAGTACCACAACCACGCCATATATTTAACTTACAGCCCTGAAGGAAGTTTCGAAAAGCAAAGCGGGCTCCACCCTAAGAAATAGAGTGGAGCCCGCTTAAAAAGGGACGTATGGGCTAAAACTAGTTAGCGGTCATACGCTTCGCAGCGCGCAGCTCGGACTCGGCAACGGCCTTCTCGTGCTCAGTCTCAGCGGACTGTGCGCGAGCCTCGGCGTCCGCAACGTTGACCTCGTTGGCCCACGTCGCAGAATCCGCCAGAATGGTGATCTTCTCGGAAGATACGGACAGGAAACCGCCCTGCACCGCAGCGACCAGCTTCTCACCGGTGTTAGTCCGAATGGTGACGACGCCGTTCTCGACCAGCTGGCCGAGCAGAGGCTCGTGACCAGGGAGCACGCCGATCTCGCCCTCAGTGGTCTGCGCGGTAACGGACGTTGCGGTACCAACCCACAGCGGACGTTCCACGGAAACCAGTTGTGCGGCAATCTCAGCCATGTGCTTAACCCCTTACTTTTCGGTCATCTTCTTGTAAGCAGCCTCGACATCGTCGAGACCACCCAGACCGTTGAAGGCCTGCTCCGGGTAAGCGTCGAATTCGCCATCGCAGATGCGCTCGAAGGCATCGATCGTGTCCTTCAGTGGCACGTAGGAGCCCGGCAGGCCGGTGAACTTCTCCGCAACGAAGAAGTTCTGACCCAGGAAGCGCTCCAGGCGACGTGCGCGCTGAACGGTGATCTTGTCCTCTTCCGAGAGCTCGTCCATACCCAGGATGGCGATGATGTCCTGCAGTTCCTTGTTCTTCTGCAGGATGTGGATCACGCGCTGAGCAACCTCGTAGTGACGCTCGCCGACGATACCCGGCTCGAGGATACGAGAGGTAGAGGTCAGCGGGTTCACAGCAGGGTAAATACCCTTCGAGGCGATGGAACGATCCAGCTCGGTGGTCGCATCCAGGTGGGCGAAGGTCGTAGCCGGTGCCGGGTCGGTGTAGTCATCGGCCGGCACGTACACGGCCTGCAGGGAGGTAATGGAACGACCCTTGGTCGAGGTAATACGCTCCTGCAGCACACCCATCTCGTCAGCCAGGGTGGGCTGGTAGCCCACGGCGGAAGGCATACGACCCAGCAGGGTCGATACCTCAGAGCCGGCCTGGGTGAAACGGAAGATGTTGTCGATGAACAGCAGCACGTCCTGGTTCTGCACATCGCGGAAGTACTCCGCCATGGTCAGGCCGGACAGAGCCACGCGCATACGGACTCCTGGCGGCTCATCCATCTGGCCGAAGACAAGTGCGGTATCTTGCAGCACGCCCATCTCTTCCATTTCCAGGAAGAGGTCGGTGCCCTCACGGGTACGCTCACCAACACCTGCGAACACGGAGGTACCGGAGAACTCGCGAGCAATACGGGTAATCATCTCCTGGATGAGCACCGTCTTACCCACACCTGCACCACCGAATAGGCCGATCTTGCCGCCCTTGACGTACGGGGTCAGCAGGTCGATGACCTTAATACCGGTCTCCAGGATCTCGGTCTTGCCCTCGAGCTGGTCGAATGCCGGCGGCTCGCGGTGGATGCCCCACTGCTCGCCGTCGCGGCCCAGACCTGGCTCGTCCAGGCAGTCGCCCAGCGCGTTGAAGACGTGGCCCTTGACGACGTCACCGACGGGCACGGAAATCGGCTTACCGGTGTCGGTAACCGCGGCGCCACGGATCAGACCGTCGGTCGGAGCCATGGACACGGCGCGAACGAGGTTGTCCCCGAGGTGCTGTGCGACCTCCAGGGTGATGGTCTTTGCCACTGCCTCGAGGTCAACCTCGACGGTCAGGGCGTTGAACAGTGCTGGCTGCTGGCCACGCGGAAACTCCACGTCGACGACCGGGCCGATAACTCGCACGACGCGGCCCGCAACAGCCGATTCAGCGGGCTGCTGAATCTTGTTTGCTGTAGTCATACTTAATCACTTTCTCCGCTATCGGCGAGCGCGGATGCGCCACCGACGATCTCTGTAATTTCCTGGGTAATCTGGGCCTGACGAGCCTGGTTAGCCACTCGCGAGAGCTGCTTGACCAGGTCGGTCGCGTTGTCGGTTGCGGCGCTCATCGCGGTACGACGCGCTGCGGATTCCGACGCCGCAGACTCCAGCATTGCTGCGAAGATGCCTCGGGAGACATACTGCGGCAGCAAAGCCTTCAACAGGGTGTCTGGGTCGGGTTCAAAGTCGTAGTCGGCAGCGACATGGTTGGCCTTGTCGGAGACCAAGTCCTCGCCGAGTTCCAGCTTTTCTTCCTCAACCACAGTCTCGATCGGCAACAGTCGGTGTGCCTCTGGGGTCTGGCTCAGCATGGAAACGAAACGGGTGTACACAATGTGCACCTCGTCGAATCCCTGAATGCCCTGTCCTTCTTCCACATTGAGGCCCTCACGCCACTTAGCGGTTCCCTCGGAACCGGCGACGAAGCCATCAATCAGGTGGCGACGAACATCGTGGGTGGCTGCGTAGTCGGGATCCTGGGAGTAACCCGACCAGGCGCCTGCGATGTCCTCACCGCGGAAGTTGTAGTAGGAGATGCCCTTGTTACCAGAGACGTACAGAACAACGTCCTTGCCTTCGTTCTCCAGGCGCTTGCGCAACTCTGCAGTCTTCTTGAAGACGTTGTTGTTGTAGCCACCGCACATGCCACGGTCACTTGAAACCACGAGGATCGCGGCACGGGAAGCCCCGACAGGCTCCTGCAGGATCTTGTGATCCAGGGAGCTTGCGGATGCCAGACGCTGAACGACGCGGGTGATTTCCTCCGCGTAAGGCTCTGCCTCTTCAACGCGCGCCTGAGCCTTGGTGATCCTCGAGGTGGCGATGAGCTCCTGGGCCTTCGTGATCTTCTTCGTTGAGTTCACGGACTTGATGCGTGTCCTCAGCTCGCGAAGACTAGCCATAACTATCGCCTCCCTTCTGTTTCATTAATGTTCTTGGTGGTCACTGTGCTCACTTACCTTCCGCGGTTACTTTGCTTTGCGGGAGACAGTGATCTGAGACTTCGAGACCTCATCGTCGCCGAGCGGGCGAGCCTCAGGCTCGTTGATGACGGGGGTGCCGTCGGTGGTCTGGAAGCCCTGCTTGAAGTCGCGGACGGCACCCGCCAGTTCGGCCTTCGACTCGTCGTTGAACGGGGTGCCACCCTTGATCTGCTCGAACACGCCATCGTGGGAAGCGTGCAGGTTCTCCAGCAGCTCGGACTCGAAACGGCGGACGTCCTCAACCGGAACGTCGTCGAACTCGCCCTCGCCAGCCAGGTAGATGGAAACCATCTGATCCTCGACGGACTGCGGCTGGGTCTCCTTCTGCTTCAGCAGCTCAACCAGGCGCTTACCGCGCTCCAGCTGTGCCTTGGAAGCAGGGTCCAGGTCGGATGCGAAGGCCGCGAAGGCCTCCAGGTCGCGGTAAGCGGCCAGATCCAGACGCAGGGAACCGGACACCTTCTTCATGCCCTTGGTTTGTGCGGCACCACCCACACGGGAGACGGACACACCAACGTTAATAGCCGGTCGGACACCCTGGTTGAACAGATCGGACTCCAGGAAGACCTGACCGTCGGTAATGGAAATGACGTTGGTCGGAATGAAGGCAGATACGTCGTTTGCCTTCGTCTCAATGATCGGCAGTGCCGTCAGCGAACCGCCGCCCAGCTCGTCGTTGAGCTTCGCTGCACGCTCCAGTAGGCGGGAGTGCAGGTAGAAAACGTCACCGGGGTATGCCTCGCGGCCCGGCGGGCGACGCAGCAGCAGGGAGATCGCACGGTAGGCCTCAGCCTGCTTGGTCAGATCATCGTAGATAACCAGGACGTGCTTGCCCTGGTACATCCAGTGCTGGCCCAGAGCTGCACCGGTGAACGGTGCCAGCCACTTAAAGCCGGCGGAGTCGGATGCCGGTGCTGCCACGATGGTGGTGTACTCCAGTGCGCCGTGGTCTTCCAGGGTCTTACGGATCGAAGCGATCGTAGAGCCCTTCTGACCGATGGCAACGTAGATGCAGCGAACCTGCTTCTTCGGGTCGCCGGATGCCCAGTTGTCGCGCTGGTTCAGGATGGTATCGATGCAGACCGAGGTCTTACCGGTCTTGCGGTCACCAATGATCAGCTGGCGCTGACCACGGCCAATCGGGGTCATTGCGTCGATAGCCTTGATGCCGGTCTGCATCGGCTCCTCGACGGGCTGACGCATCAGAACGGAGGGCGCCTGGAGTTCGAGGGCGCGTTCTTCCTCGGACTCAATGTCGCCCAGGCCGTCGATGGCCTGACCCAGTGGGTTGATAACGCGGCCGAGGAACTTCTCCCCGACCGGGATGGACAGGACCTCGCCGGTCCTCTTGACCTCGTCGCCCTCCTTGAGGGACTCGAAGTTACCCAGGATTACGACGCCGACGGTGTCGGTGTCGAGGTTCTGTGCAACGCCAATAACGCCGCCTGGGAACTCGAGTAGCTCGTTAGCCATCACAGAAGGCATGCCGCTTACCTGGGCAATACCGTCTGCAGCCGCCGTGACCACGCCGACCTCCTCACGGGAGGCCTCCGGGGAGTAGCTCGAGGTGTAGTTCGCAATCGCGCTACGGATCTCATCGGAGGAGATCGTCAGCTCCGCCATGTTCTTCCTGCTCTCGGT